>Ga0209514_10000207_pt1 | contig 131123 bp, 135 predicted proteins | sample Subgrocontami58m_FD_187452 | JGI IMG/M metagenome (GOLD analysis project Ga0209514, IMG submission 187452) | Subsurface groundwater microbial communities from S. Glens Falls, New York, USA - GMW37 contaminated, 5.8 m (SPAdes) (version 3) | ecosystem: Environmental > Aquatic > Deep subsurface... | reverse complement strand
TTCGGCAGTCGCGCAGCTCCTGTACCAGCGAGCGCTCGGCACGGCCGAGCGTCCGGCCGAAGACGTCGTTCCACGCCTCCGACATCAGCTTGAGCAGCGCCGCGACGTCCCACTCAGCGACCGGCTTTCTGCCGAGCGTCCGATCGTCGCCAAAGTAGCGGCGCGCGGCCTCGGCGGCCTCGGTCTGGTGCAGGCTCTTGAACTCGCGCTCGACGAAGGGTGCTAGCCCCGCGCGGAGCAGTTCCATCGCCTTGCCGACGCGTTCCTGATTGGTGATGGCCATTGATTACTCCTTACGCCCGGTTTCTTGCTGGGCAATTTCACAGCGGCGCGACACCACATCCATGCCTTGGACATGATCCGGCAACGTGTCCACGACATGGACACGTTTCAAGAACGCGTCCAAATCCAGGCCGATGTTCGACATCTCATTTTGCCAGCAGATCATAAAGTCGCACATTCAGGTAGAGGTTCTCCTTGCCCACCTTGTGGCTCTTGAGGACGCCAATCCGTTCCAACTCCTGCAAGTATTCGGCGGCGGTCTTTCTCTCGGCCAATCCCGCCTCCACGACGAACTGCCCCTTGGTGTAGGGTTGGTGGAAGATCAGCTCGATCAACTCCTTGGAATAGACGCGCTCGGGCAATTCCTTCTTCGCCTTCTGCAAGGTTTCATCCAACAGGGCGCGAATGGCCATGATCTTCTGGAGGGTCAACCGGGACGTGACTTCCACCGCCTCCAGCATGTAGAGCACCCAGGCTTCCCATTCGCCGTTCTCCGTGACCCGGCGCAGGCGGCGATAGTATTCCGGTTTGTCGTCAATGATGTGCTGACTGATATACAGTACCGGCAGGTCAAGCAGGTCGTGCACGATGAGAAAGAGGATGTTGATGATCCGTCCCGTGCGGCCGTTGCCGTCGAAAAAGGGATGGATCGCCTCGAACTGGTAATGCGAGAGTGCGAGCTTGACCAAGGGGTCCATGCCGTCACTGGCGTAGAGAAAGGTTTCGAGTTCATCCAGTTTCTTGCGGATGACCCGCTCCCCCTCGGGCGGAGTGTAGATGATCTCCCGTGTATGGCGGTTTCCGATCACCGTTCCAGGTCTGTCCCGAATGCCGCGTTGATCGTCTGTTATCGCCCTGACAAGGTCCACGAACAGGTCGGCATTAAGCCGGGTTGACTTCTTGACCCGGTTGTACCCTTGCCACAAGGCTTCCCGGTAACGAAGCACTTCCTTGGTTGCGGGGTCCACGGTTCCAGACCTCGCCGCCATGGCCCGGAACAGGGCATCGTTGGTGGTGACGATATTTTCGATTTCAGAACTCGCCTTGGCCTCCTGTAGCACCAGCGAGTTTACCAGCATCGCCTGATTCGGAATGACGCCGCCTTGCCCCTTCAACTCCGCCAACGCCCGCGACGCCGCAATGGCGCGCTTGAGTACGGCCCGCGTCTCCACCTCCGCCTTTGGTGGCAAGGCCGGCAGATCGTTGTACGGTTGTTGCGGATGGAAGGTCATAGCAATTCGCCTTGCTCCAGTCCCCTCGGTTTTCCGCCCTCGCGGGCGAGGCGGGCGATCTCGGGCCAGCTCTGGACGAGGCCGTTGTAGGCGAGCGCATCGGCCGCGCGCTTCTTACGCTCGCAGAGGGTGTAGAGGCGGTAGGCCAACTCGCGGGCGATCTCGGCCTTGGCGCCGAGCTTGGCGACTAATTCAGCCGCCGCGCCTTCGCCGCCGCTCGCCAGCGTGCGGATGAGCTGGTGGACGATCTCCCACGCGGTGAGACGCGGGTCGGTGGCCGGGTCCCAGTCGGCGGGAAGGTCCTCGGGCCGCAGCAGCCGCACCTTGCCGCGCTTCGATTCGAGGATGCCAGCCTCGACCATACCAGCGACGCTCGTGTTCTTGGACTTCGAGAGTTGTTCGGCCACTCCGTACTCGCCCTCGGCGAATCCCGACTGCTCGAACCAGGTCAGCGCCCAGCGGCTGTCGGCGTCAAAGTCGCCCTCCTGCTCGGCCAGCGCTTCGTCTAGGGTCTGGTTGATGAGCGCCAGCGCATCGCGCACGGTGAGCGGCTTGCCCTCGGCGTCGAGCACCTTTGAGTAGCGCGTGTAGGCCGCCATGCCCGGACCGATAGCCGCCTGCGCCAGGTCCACCGGGGCGATGTTGCCGCGCTGCAAATGGGCGAGCGCCACGGGCAGCTCGGTCTTGAGCACGGCGACGAACTCGCGGCGCGTGGCGGTGGGCGCAGTTGCGGCGCGCGGCCGGCAGACGAGGACGATACTCGAGGCGAGGGCGTTGGTGCCCATCGCAATCATGCGACCAGAGCCTTCCGTACGCATTGGCCAGGTGCCGCTAATGGCAAATCCGGCCTCGATGACGGCGGCGAGAAATGTGTCCCAACCAGTGTTGGTCGTCCCGTCAGCGTCGTCGCTCTCGGCCTGCTTGAAGGCGTAGTAGATGGTGACAGGAAAGGCCGGGTGCGCTTGGCTTGCGAGGCGGTGCATCGCCTGCGTCATGCCGTCGAGAAAGAACGTCTCCGCCTTGTCCTTACTGCCGTGGCGGTAGGGGGTGGCGACCAGCTCTTCAGCCTTCGGCACCGCGAGCGTGGCGAAAAGCTCGGGGAAAACGGGCCGCAGTGAACGACGTAGCCAGACGTAGAAGAAGTCCGACAGGTCAGCGTAGCCAATGTTGTCGTAGTAAGGCGGGTCGGTCGAAACGACCTTTCCGGCGCTGACGGTCTGCGATGCAGCGTCCACCTGCGCGGCGGCGGCCACGGTGCTGGACGGGAACGCATCGATCGCCATCGAACCCTTCTCGATGGCGATCGCGAAACTGCCGCCCGTGTCGGCAAACGTGTTCGCTTCCGCGAAATCCCACGTCATCGGAATCGCTTGACGCGCAAACGTCTCCCGAAACGCGCCACGATCGCTCATCCATGATGCGATCGACGACCCGATGTTGGTCATCTTCGACACCGCGAACGCCAGATACACTGCGACCGCATCGGCGTAGGCGGTGGCGCCGGTGCCGCCGTCGCGCAGCGGCTTCTTGTCGTCGGGGAGGCCGGCGGCGAGGGCGTCGCGCTGCACCCGCTCACGCGCTTCCTGCACCAGGTCGGAGAAGGTCGTCAGCGCCACGAGCTGGCGCGGGGTGAAGAGGTCGCCCCACGTCGTAAGGCCATAGGGCGTGCAGTTGCCGCCGGTCATTCGCTTAGCAATGTCACCCTCGGGTCGCCACGTCGGCTTCGCCCTGATCGCCGCTGCCTCGTGCTCCGGTGTCGGCGCGAGATAGACCCGCCCACGGTCGCCCTCGGCCACGATCGCCATCAGGCGCGCGCCCATGCGACCGGCCTTGCCCTCGACCTTGATGTAGTCGCCCGACACCGGCGTGCCCGACATCAAGCAGGCGAAGTTCGCTCGCGACAGCTTGGTGCCGTTCTTCGCCCCCTCCGCATCCTTCGGCTTCCCCACCTTCACCGTGAAGCGGTAGCCGCCGTTCTCGATCACCGGCTCGACGTACGCCTCCTTGCCCGCCTTGGTGGAGAGCATGAAGGTCGAGGCGAGTGGCACATCCACCTGCGCGAAGGCCGGGTTCGGGCTTTTCACCGTGCGCGCCCACAGCCAGGCGATGACGGTGAGTTCCTGCCCGGCGTAGGGGATTAGGTCCGGGCGCTCGGCGAAGAAATCCTCCCCATCCCCCCTTTGCGAAAGGGGGGAGAGAGGGGGGATTTTTACCTTCGGGTAGAGGTGGCCAATGCGCTTCTCGGCCTCGTCGCGCATCCACTGGCCGTAGTACCGCACATCCTCGGCGAGTCCCTGCGCGCCGCGCCACTCGCGCGTGAAGAGTTCGTCACCCCGGCGGAAGCCGGGGTCCAGTTTCTGCGTCAGATATGGATTCCGGCTTTCGCCGGAATGACGGGCGTGGGGGTTTGACTCGGGGTTCACCGGGGGTCGCCCGGCGAACTTCGGCGGGATCTCGATCATCGCCTTGTTGATCAGCACGGCCACCGGGTTCAGGTCGCTGGCGTAGCTCTCGAGCCCGAGCCGCTGCGCCTCGAGCGGCAGCGCCCCGCCGCCCGCGAAGGGGTCGTGGAAGGCGGGCAGCGACTTCCGGTCGAACAGCTCCTTCGCGCGCGGGTGGTCGGCGTTCTCGGCACAGGCCCGCCGCCAGCTCTGCCAGATCTCGTCGCGCGCCGCCTGCAGCACCGTCTCGTTGGTGGTGTTCTCCCACAGCACCAGGTCCTCGATGATGCGGAAGAGCCGCTGCCGCTCTTTCTCCTGCTTCTTCTCGGTCGGAAACAGATCCGGGCAACTCGACGGGTCATCCACCATCTGCGCGAAGATCACCGCCCGCGCCGCCGCCAGCGGCCGCCGCGCCCACCACAGGTGCAGCGTGCTCGGATGCCCGTGCCGGATCGACTTCTCCCGCGCGCAGGCCTTGTTGATGGCCTCGAGCGGGAGGGCGACCTCGATGAGCTTCTTGGTCGTCTTCATTCAAGGTCCTTGTCGTCGGCTTCCAGATCCGCCGCCACCGTCGCGCCCGTGACGCGCCGAATCTCCTGCCACAGATGTTCCTGCCGCCACGCGAGGAACGCCTCGTAGTCGTCGCGCAGCAGCGGCGAGTCCGTGGCCGCAGGCAGACCGTGCGAGGTCAGCACCGGCACGAAGGGGAACCCGGGCGTACTCTTGATCTCGGCAAGATAGTCGGAGGGCGCGCGGTCGCTGATCATCTGGTTGGTGGTGCGGTCGATGAGTGTGCGGTTGAGCACGCAGTCGCGCATGCGTGCCGGCGCGACACCGCGGCGCTCGAGGTATGCAGCCGGAAAGACGTGGTGGTCGTCGATCCCCTCCTCGGCCATGAGCTTGCCGGTGATCACGGCCTGGGTGTGGAAGTCGCGCGCTCCGCCGCCGAGGATCAGGCAGATCGCGCCGCGATAGATCGCACGCTGACGCGGCGTCACGTCGCGTAGCGCCCGTGGGTCGAAGCGGAAGGACGCGACGGATTCCGGCAGATCTCCGCCCGTGAGCCACGGCAGGATCTCGACCACGTCCTTCGCCGCCTTGCTGTTCGGCGCGCCCTCATAGACCTGACCAAGGACCGCGCACCAGAACCAGCGCTTGAGCTTCTCACGCTGCGCGCCGGCTTCGGCGGTCTTCGGGCTGCCTGCGCGCGCCAACACCGCGGCGAGTGGCTGCAGCATGGTCTGGTAGGGCAGCCACTTCGGCAGCATCACCTTGCAGTCGTCGCGCAAGATATCAAGCCCGGTGGCGAGCCCGAGCACGACCCGGTCCCACCACTCGGTGATGTCGGACGCGGCCATGTTCAGCACGTCGCTACGCTTGCACGAAGGCGCCTTGCGGCTCGCGAGCGAGATGCCTTGCAGAATGTAGTAGGGGTCGACCTCGAAGTCCGCGATCACTGGATGATCGGCGAGCGCCTTCTCCCACAGCGCGCGCAGCTTGAGATTCTGTGGCCAGAATCGCGCCGTGAGCAGCTCGAAGACGCTGAGCTTCACGCCGGTGCGGTTCAGGGTCTCGAAGATCGCGCAGAGTGCGTCGGGCTTAGTCTGGTCTGAGAGCGTCACCACCGGGAAGTGGTAGTCGTCGATGGTCTTGATCCATTTGTCGTTGAGCCGAGTCAGCGCGTCGAGCATCCGGGTGCGCTCCTCGGCCGGCATGGGGTTTGTGACCTGCAGGATCCACTGCAGGAAACCGCCGGCGCCGCCCTTCAACACCGAGAGCGGCAGCAATAGCTCTTTGGCCTGGACCGCGAAGTCCTCGCGAGCCTTCGCCCACTTCGTAGTGGCGCGCACGTGGAAGATCGCCTCCTCGAAGTCCGCGCCACCCTTGAGCTTGCCAAGGTCGAGGAAGTAGCGGTGCTCGCCCACGCCGTAGAAGGCCTGGTAGAGCGAAGTCAGGCGCTGCTGGCCATCCAGGACGAGGAAGGTGTGCTTCGCGCCGTCGAGCGGCGGCGCGCCTTCGAACTCGCGGGCAGCGAACACCCGTTTGGCGTCGCGCACGCGCAGAATGCTCCCCGCCGGGTAGTTACTCGCGATCGAGACGATCAGTTCCTGAGTCGCGCCCGGTTCCCACACGAAGTCACGCTGGAAGTCCGGCAGGACCATCGACCGGTTGTGAATCTCGGCCAGGAGTTCCTTGAGCGCTCGGGGGTTGGTGTCTTCGAAGAGGTTCATGACGGTCCTCCCGCCCGCTTCCCTGCGCCGGCCTTGTTGATGGCATCGAGCGGCAGTGCGACTTCGATGAGCTTCTTGTCCATGGTCACATCTCCTCCAACAGCCAGCGGGCGGCGGGCGCCCAGGTGAGCCCATCGGGCATGGGCCGGCTCGGCGGGACCGTGTCGAGCGTCACGAGGAAGGGACGAGCGTCGGGATGCGCCGCCGCCGCCGCGGCCAGCGCCCGCAGCTCGCGCTCCCAGGTCTCGTCGCCTTCGCTCTCCAGGCACGCCTGGATCAAGAGCGGCGGGTCCCCGGCGCGATGCGCGAGGAAGTCCACCTCATAGCCCTCGGGCGTGCGCACGTAAGCGACCTCGAAACCGCGGCGCTCCAGCTCGAGCAGGATCGCGGTTTCCAGTGCCCGGCCGTGGTGCGTCCGGCCGCTGCGCTCGAAGAGCGCGATCAGCCCCGGGTCCACGGGATAGGCCTTGCGCGGGTTCACCATCCGCTGGCGCTCCGAGGCGCTGTGCATGGCCACCGTGCGCACGAGGAACGCATCCTCCATGTGGGCCAGGTAGTCGTGCAATGTGTCCTTGCCCACCGACACACCTTGCGAGCGCAGCGTGTCGTAGTGCTTCTTGACCGAGAACGACCCGCCGGGGTTGGCCAGGAGCTGCCGCTCGATCCATCGCAGCGCCAGCGGATTGCTGACCGCGTGACGCTCGATCACGTCGCGCAGCACCACCACGTCCACGTAGCCGCTCAAGAGTGCCACACGATCGCGCGGCGAAGCGCCCTGCGCCTCAGGGAAGCCTCCCTCGGCCAGGTAGCGTCGCAGCCACTGATCCAGCACCGTGCGGTCCACCGGGCCAAGACGCCCGAAGGGTTGGGGCGGCTCGGCTCCAGCGTGGCGTAGCGCCTCACGGAAGCTGAACGGGTAGACCAGGACCTCCATCGCCCGGCCCCGCAGGCTCGTCGCCACTTCCCGGGAAAGCAGCTTGGCCGAGGAGCCCGAGACGAACACCTCTATGCCGCCGGCGTCCATCAGGCGGCGGACGAGGCCCTCCCAGCCCGGCACGGTCTGGACTTCGTCCAGGTACAGGGTCATCCCGCCCGCCTCACGCAGGCCCGGGAACTGGCGCGCGTGCTCATCGATTAGCCAGCCGAGCTCGGCCACCGACAGGCCAACCAGCCGCTCATCCTCGATCGAGACAAGGATCTGCGCCTCGCGGGTGCGCCCTTCGGCCAGACGGTCGGCCCGGCACTGGGCCAGGAACGAGGTCTTGCCGCCGCGGCGCACACCGATGACCGCGTACGCCTTGCCGGGGATACCGGGCAGGCGTACGTCGCGCCGCGTCAGGGCGGGCGGGTCTGCCGCCAGCGATTCGGCGAGCTTCAGGCGCAGGAGGTCGTGGGATATTGTCATTGTCAGAAGGACACTCTACGCCACATCGGTCCTGAGGGGAAGGACAATTCTGTCGGAAGGGCGGCTGGCTTCCGGCACAAGCGCCAACGCGATGCCTCGTTGATGGCCTCCGCACGCCGAGAAGTCATCGCGGCTCCTCCGCCCGCGCCAGCAGATCAGCGAACGGGAAGTTCACGCTCGCGCCATTGAAGTCGGTGGTCACGCCGCTCCGATCGAAGGGGCGCCGCAGGTAGTGCACCCGGTGGCTCTCGCTGTCCAGGAACTCGACGAGCGCGAGGATGAAGTCGTCGGGCTTGTTGAAGCTGTAAAGAATCTCATTCTTCGTCACGGTGACGGTATCCGCCCCAGACACGCGCCCCTTGACCTCGATGAAGCGCAGCCGTCCGGTGCCGGGGACGCGGCTCTCGATGTCGTAGCCGAGTTTCTCGAACTCGCGGTCGGTAGGGTCAAAGCCCAAGGCACGCTCGGCCTCCATCACGATGGCGCGGGCGCGGGCCGCCGAGGCCTGGGTGTTAACGGGATGCGTGGGCAGCGTGCGCCCGGTCATCGCGGCGACGAGCCCCAGCGGAACCACCACCAGCCCACCCAGCACGACCGGCGGCAGCGCCGAGACCTGGGCCTCGCGGTCCAGTTCGGCAAGGCGCCGCTGGAGCCGTGCCTGCAGATCATCGGCTCGGCGGCGGGCCTCCTGCGAGTTGAGTCGGGCCCCAGCCCTCCCCGCCTGCTCCTGCAGCTTGAGCTGCTCGGCGCGGTGGTCCCAGTAGGTGATCTCCTTGGTGAGGCGATCCTTCACGGCGGCGCGGGTCTTCTCGATCCACGTCAGCCGCCGGCCGCGCACCTCGGCGATGTGCTCGGGCACGACCTGCGCGATGGCATGACTCTGCGCCTGTTGCTCCAGGGCGCGCGTGATCCAGGCGCACTCTGGCCGGGCCAGCAAGTCGGCCACGGAGGGCTCGCCCTCGGCGAGCGGACGATAGTCGAGGTAGGGGGCGTAGTTCAGATGGCGCGTGTGGCCCTCGGCGTCCATCTCGACGTAGAGCATGCGCCGCGAAATGGTACGGCGCTCACCCGAGGGCAGGAGGCTCGCATCCTGGATGGCGTGCTCGAGGGTGAAGAGCACGCGCGGGCTCGTGCCGAGGTCGCGCTCGTCTACCAGCACCGTGCCGCGTTTCAGGAGATCGCGGTGCCGCTCGAGCGTGAGGTCGAGGGCGGCGTCGAGCAATGGATGGCCCGGGCAGACGAAGGCGGCCAGCGGCTGGCCCGGAGGCGCGATCAGCTCCTTTTCGAAGGTGATGCGCTCGTAGCGCGCGAGCACCGGATCGCCCGTGCCGATCTGGCGATCGCGGTTGCGTACCGGGGCCGGCACGTGGGTGACCTCGTAGCGGTGCGGCTCACGCTGGCGGACGGTGCCGCCCAGATGCTTGAAGGCTTCGAGGAAGAACGACGCGACGTAGTGTGGCTGGAGTCGGCGCGCTTCGGCGCGCTCCATTTCTTCACGCACGCGCGCCACGCGACTCGAATCCATCACGTCGTGGGCGAGCGCCCGATCCTCGATCAGGTCCTCGAGGTGTGGTCGATCCACACCGTGTTCGATGGCGTGGGTCAGGCGCGCGCGCACCTCGGGCTGGTCGCCGTAGCGGATGGCTTCGATCAGGAGGTCGCGGAGCGGCCGGCCATCGAACTGGAGCTTGCCGAGCACGTCGAAGACCTGTCCGCCGAGGGCCTGGCGCGCTTCCTCGAGCTTCTCCAGCAGGCGGCGATAGACGTCGCCCTCCCGCGTCTCCTCGGCCACCAGATTCCACAGGTGGCAGACCTCGGTCTGGCCGATGCGGTGGATGCGACCGAAGCGCTGCTCCAGGCGGTTCGGGTTCCATGGCAGGTCGTAGTTCACCATCAGGTGCGCGCGCTGCAGGTTGATGCCATAGCCGGCGGCGTCGGTGGCGAGCAGCACCTGCACGGTGGGATCGTGCAGGAAGCTCGTCTGCGCCTTGCGCCGCTCCTCGCGGCCCATGCCGCCGTGGATCAGCACGACCGCCTGTGGGCGGCCGAGCAGCGAGCCGATCTGGCGCTCGAGATAGCTGAGCGTGTCGCGGTGCTCGGTGAAGAGGACGAGCTTCTGGCGCGGTGAAGGGACGGGCTTCGGAATCTGACCGGCGCCGTAGGGCACGGTAGTCTCACAGACCCGGCCGCCCAGCCCCGTCTGAGTGAAGATCTCGCCCAGCAGGTGCGAGAGTTCGCGCCATTTGGTGTCCTGGCCGCTGCGGCGGACCTCGGCGGCGAGCTTCTCGAGTCGGGCGAGCGTGGCGATCTCGATCTTCAGCTCGGCGAGCGTCGCGGCGGCCGTGGCCTGATCGAGAATCTCTTCCTCAGCAACCTCGACCTCGTTCTCTGGAGCCTCTTCGAGATCCTCGACGTCGTCGGCGTCGAGCACGAGGCCCGCCAAAGCCGGCGGGGGAGCCGCGGCGCCGCGCTGCAGGAGTTCCAGCTCGCGCAGACGCTTCTCCAGGCGCTCGCGTCGGCGGCGGAGCGACTGGTAGATCGCCTCGGGTGAGGAGGCCAGGCGCCGCTGCAAGATGGTGAGCGCAAAGCCGACCGTACCCGCACGCTTGTCGTTCTGCAGCGCCTCGGCGCGGTTGAACTCCTCGCGCACGTAATCGGTGACTTCCCGGTACAGACGCGCTTCGGCGTCGGACAGCTTGTAGGGAACTGTGTAGGCGATGCGCTCCGGGAAGAGCGGGGTGCCGTCGAACTTGAGCAAGTTCTCCTTCACCATGCGGCGCATCAGGTCGGAGACCTCAACCTGGTGCACGCCGTCGCGGAACTTGCCCTCGAAGCGGTCGCCGTCGAGTAGCGCGAGGAAGAGCTGGAAGTCCTCTTCCTTGCCGTTGTGCGGCGTGGCGGTCATCAGCAGAAAATGGCGCGTGAGGCCCGAGAGGAGCTGACCGAGCCGGTAGCGCTTCGTGTACTTGACCTCGCCGCCAAAGAAGGTGGCGGAGAGCTTGTGCGCCTCGTCGCAGACGATGAGGTCGTAGCGACAGTCCGGGGCGCTGAGCTTCTGCTGCACGTCCTCGTTGCGGGACAGCTTGTCGAGGCGCACGATGGTGAGATCGTTCTCGATGAACCAGTTGCCGGTGCGAGCGGCCTCAAACTTGTCGTTGGTCATGATCTCGAAAGGCAAGTGGAAGCGCCGGTGCAGCTCGTCCTGCCACTGCTCGGCAAGGCTGCCGGGACAGACGATGAGGCAGCGCTTAAGATCGCCTCGAGCGATCAGCTCCTTGATGAGCAGCCCGGCCATGATGGTCTTGCCTGCGCCAGGATCGTCGGCAAGGAGGAATCGCAGCGGCTGGCGCGGCAGCATGGCCTCGTAGACCGCCGTGATCTGGTGCGGCAGGGGATCAACCAGCGAGGTGTGTACCGCGAGGACCGGATCGAAGAGGTGTGCGAGGCGAATGCGGTGCGCTTCGGCGACAAGGCGATAGAGCGCGCCGTCGCCGTCGAAGCTCCATGGCCTGCCAGCTTCGACAATCTCGAGGCGCGGCTCGTCGTGCCGGTAGAGGATCTCGTCCGCCACGCGGCCGTTCGGCCCGCGATACACGAGGGTCAGCGCGTCAGAGCCGTGCCACTCCACGCTGACGATGGTGATCGCCGCGTCGGGCAGGATGCCACGGACAGCGGCGTCGGGTTGGAGGTCTTCGAGCTTCAAGAGTGGGCCTTCCTACACGTTTCTGTCGCGAGCATGCGGCATTCTTCCTCACCCGAGTTCTTTATGGGAGTGCCCATACAGGCGTCTCATGGATATAGGGACAGACACTATTTATTGAAATCCTTTCTTGGTCTTCCCCTCTGCAACACGTGTATTACTCGTCCAGTTTCCTGAGCACCTACCAGATGAACCCGTCTCTTCGCAGCGACCGCCCTGCCATCTGGCGCATTCGAATCGCTGTCGTTCCGAAAGACCGCCTGGCGATCATTCCCTCGTTGCCTCACATGATGCGGGTGGCCGGATGCAACGATTCGGGTAATCCGTAGCAGGCACGATCATGACCGCGAGCACCATGAATAGTGGCAGGTTGAAGACGGCTTCCGGCGCGTGGCAATACTCACACCGATGGCCGGCCATGAGCGCCACCTGCGTATAGTGCGGGTTCATCGCCCCAAGGCGTCAGCCAATGTGACGGCTCGCGCTGCTGCTGCCAGCAACTCCGCTTCGACGAGCGCTTCCAGTTCGGACTGCTCGTCCATAGACAGCGTATATTCTTGGTCTCGCACAGTCCGCCAACGCTCCATCAGTGCGGCCAGTCGCGGAAGACCTTCCGCTGGCCATAGTAACACGCTCAAGCCGTACTTTCCCTTGGGCTATAGCCGAACGGTATCGAGTGGGCTGGTCAGCCTAGCCCTGTTACAACCTGTTCACGTTAGGAGGGATTATACGGTAGTTCCCATTACTTAGAAAGACCAAAGCCGGAAATGCGCCGATCGCAAACACTGCAGCGGCGTCAGCCTCATCTTGTTTGAGGCGCCGACCCGCCTACGCGTGGCGCACGGGCAAGCGATCCGGACTCATTCCGGGTGCATCGGCTGGGCTACGGACCCCTCTACCCCCTCGATTCAGCCAGGGGTGGAGCTTATGGTGATACTCATATCCCGGTACCTCAGCAGTTCCTGGACCGTTTTGATTAGGTGAGTGGCAAACGAGTGGCGAAGGGTCTGGCGGCTTGGCGATTTGAAATTTCAGGTCTCGCGCTCGTAGCGCCAGTGCCGCTGCGGCTTCTCGTAAGGCGAGTTAATGATAAGCTGGGTAATGCCGGAGGCGGTCATCGCGTCTCATCGCTATGGGATCTCGGACTCACCGACCTTCCTCCGCTATTTCAGACGTACATGAGGCGTCCCTTGGGCTGAGGAATGGGTCGCCCAATCGCCTTGGCCGTTTCGACCCACTCCCGGATAGCCGTCTGCGCGTTGGCTACGGCTTCTTCGTAGGTAGCACCATCGGCTATACAGCCGGGCAGTTCCGGCACTTCGACGATGAATGCCTCGTCCTCCTTGCTCCAGTAGATAATCAGTTCGTACTTGCTCATGTCAGGTCGAGTACCTTCAGGCTTTCGATGCCCCGGTCGTCCACGATCTTGACCGCCACGCGCCGGTGCTCGCCGAACTCAGTGGGTAGCGATTCCGATTTGCATCGCATCGCCATCACGAGACCGCTTGCGCACCGAACTCTAAGTTCAGCGGTGCGCTTTAGTGCGGGTGCGGGAACGCGACGTGAGGCGAACCGTCTCACGAGTCACTGCGAGCAAGTTGGCCAACGCTTCATTCACGGCCTCAGACGTGGGAAAGGCCTTCCGAATCTCAGGCCGTAACACCACAACATTGCTTGCTTGAGTGTATTGGCGAAAGTACTTACCACGTACGCCTTTTCCGAGTTGCTCTCGTTTAAGGACAGGAATGTCGTTCTCAACCTTGCGTGTAGATACTCTGCTCATAACGTGTCGCCTTTCTTGCGCTGATGATTCGTACGTTGCCAGGTCTCTCAGTGTGAACGACTACGAGAAGTTGGCTCCTGCTGGACAAGCCGTACGTTCGGCTCCGATCCTCGTTTTCCGAATGATCGGTATCCGAGAACGTCACCGCCAGCATCAAGCCGTAGCTTGTGCACGTTTGGTCGCTTTGGAAGTTGTGCGTCGTTCAGGCGGCGCCTTTCGCTTGGGACGACGTGCCGGCATTCCATACAGCATGCCCCACGCACTGATGTCCTCATCTATGTCCGGCCAGTGAACTCCCTGCCCGTTTCCCATGATCTCAAAATGGTTGCGCTGTTCTAATGTTGCTTCAGATAAGCGCCAGGACCAAGCCAGCGGCACGCTGACTGTACGTCCATCAGCCAGTTGTGCGACGAGGCTATCGTTCGTCACCTTCAAAGAGACGATGCGCGGTTCGCTACTCACCACAGTGTTCATCGCGTCCGGCGCCACCGCTGCCCAGTCGGCGAGATATCTTCCACATGACACCTATTCGAGCTGAGTTTCGTTCCTCAACCCAGCCTATGGCGTGATGTGAAGATACCCGGATAGCCTCCAGAACGGCGGCCCGTCACCAGGTCGAACAGTCACGTCTCGCGCCAGTAGCGCTTCGGCTTCTCGTAGGGCGAGCTGATGATTAGGCGGTCGATGGTGGTGCTCACAATTCGGTATCCCCAGCCAGGGTCATGCCTTCCTGCGCCAGCGCTGATCGCACGGTGTGCCGCACGAGCGCAGAGATCTCGATTGCATGGCGTGCCTCCTCTTCGGTCACTGGCTGGTCTTCACCGGGATAGCGCGCCGTGATCGCAAACGGGGTGAGTTCTTCTGCTTCGTGGAGGGCTTCTACCCACTCGCCTTTACCAGCAGACAACTCCAAGAGTCGAGCGATGTTGTGGGTATAAGGAAAGTCAATCCGATGGAATACCAGATAAGCCTTCAGGTGCTTCTCGGCGCATTGTTGCGCATGGTAGGCAATCAAGCGGTAGGGACAGCCGCCTGGTATGGTTAGCCCATGGCGCGCTAGACGGAGATCTTCACCGCCGTAAGCCAGCCACTGTACCACCTTTTGCCGAATCTCTTCATCAGGGACGCTCATAAAGCACCTTCCCTTCCAGGGAGGCCGGGCGAGCTACGGTACCAGGAATGTAGCGGTCGCGCTCGAACTCCTCAGGGGTGAGGACCACCACGTCCCGCGCGAACCCCAAACCGGCAAGCGCCCGATCCATCGCTACCATCAGTGACCGGCGATTGCCTGTCAGCGGGCATACCACCAGGAGATCGACATCACTTCGCTCATCAGCCGTTCCCCGCGCTTGCGAGCCAAACAAAATCACCCGGTGCGGTTTAAATTGAGCGACCAGACGATCCCTGGCTTGATTTAATACTTGCTCGCTAATCATCTCCTGCCTCGCAACTTTCAGATTCCTGTACACACTCTAACCAGATTGCCCAGCCAGCACTCCACCTCCAGGATCTTCAGGCTCTCGATGCCACGGTCATTCACCATCTTGACCACGATGCGTCGGTGCTTGCCAGAGCTGGTCCGAGTGGGCGCAATAGTAGGCGATAATGGGCTCAGTAGCCACGACCCCCGCCGGGTCCCCCCATGCCGCCGCCTGGACCCATTCTATGACCACCCGGACCCATCATACCGCCTCCTCCTACCGGTGGCGCATCCGGCAGTGTCATGCCGCGCTCCTTGGCGCGCTCTTGCATCAGCTTGTGATGTTCCTTGCGGATCTGTTCTCGCTCTTCGGCCGTCTTCGCTGCGCGCATCTTGGCGCGATGCTCGCTTTGCTCTTGCGGCGTCATGAGTTGGCTGCCGTAGATCTGTTCTTGCTTCGTTGGTTGCGCCTGTTCTTTGGCGGGTTCCGGGTCAGCCGCCAATGCGAATCCGGCAGATAAAGACAGGGCAGTAACCAAGGTGGAGACCAGATGTGAGCGTTTCATTATCGTACCCTCCTTGTAAATGTGAGTTGTTTCCATGGGTTAGGTTACAGGTGGCATAAAAATGAGCACAGGAATTACGGCTCTACCCAGATCCGGCCGTTCGGGTCCTCGATGATTTCGCCGATGACGGCCGAGGTCGGTGTCCCACGCTCCTGCAGACGCTGAATCAAATCCGTTGTTCTGTCCTTTGGCACTGCGATCAGAAGGCCGCCGGAGGTCTGGGCATCGCACAAGACAAGCTGGGCCTCTTGCTGAATCGCCGGGTCCCAGACGATGGCGCCTTGCAACGAGTCATAGTTACGTTGCGTTCCGCCGGGATAGATTCCCCCCCGGATCAGCGTCCAGGCGTCCGGGAGAACAGGAACCTGTGAGAGCGATACCCGCGCTCCCACCTTGCTGCCCGCTGTCATCTCGTACAGGTGACCGAGTAGCCCGAAGCCGGTGACATCCGTACAGGCGTGCACGCCGACCGCTACCATCGCTTCTGCTGCGTCTTTATTCAGCGTGGCCATGAGAGTCACCACAGCATCGATAGTTGATTGTGCGGCCTTGCCGCGCTTGATGGCCGTTGTGATAATCCCGATGCCGAGCGGTTTGGTCAGCACCAGATCATCCCCGATGGCGGCAGTCGAGTTTTTCAAGATCTTTGCAGGATCGATCAGCCCGGTGACGACGAGGCCATATTTCGGCTCCGGGTCGTCGATGCTGTGCCCCCCGATAATTGAGGCTCCGGCCTCGATGACCTTATCGGCGCCGCCACGAAGAATCTCTTCCAGAATACTCAGCGGGAGCGATCCGACCGGAAAACCGACAATGTTGAGGGCAAACAATGGCGTGGCGCCCATGGCATAGATGTCGCTCAGGGAGTTTGCGGCGGCGATCTGGCCGCAGTGATATGGGTCATCGACGACTGGCGTGATGTAGTCTACGGTCTGGACGATTGCCTGACGATTGTCCAGGCGGTAGACGGCGGCATCATCGGAGGTCTCCGACCCCACAAGGATATTCGGGTCGTTAAAACGTGGAAGCCGGCCCAGTACCTGGGCCAGATCAGCCGGGCTGATCTTGCACCCTCAGCCGGCCCCGTGCGATAAGCTGGTGAGTCGAATTGGTTGCGTCGTCATTATGGAGCTCCTTAAGCTGCTATGAGGTGCTACTGGAAGGTTTCCGGCCCGCAGGCCGGTTGGTCTTTCTTTTCCTTTGATCTCCTTGCATGCCGGACTTGTACAGTCTGCATCAGGCGCTGCACTGCTACGGCGCTAAGAAGTCCGATGAAGACTCCCCACAGCGCCCCGGCTAGTACATCGAACGGGTAATGCGAACCCACATAGACTCTGGAATAGGCAACCAGAGCGGCCGCAGGGAAGCACGCAAATCCTAGTCGTGGGTAATTATAGGAGAGAAATGTCGCCAAGGCAAACATGTTGCCGGCATGGTTTGAGGGAAAAGAGAACGAGACGAGACGTGTCGTATCACTGAGGGGATGAAAGGGTCGAGTTCGTTGGAAGAAATCCTTCAGGAGCTGGCCGGTTTCATCGGTCAGAAGAATCACGGCGATGACGCAAAGGGCGATAATGCGATCGCGTTTTGGACGGAAGAGTAAGACGTAAATGAGTAGGGCCGCCACCGGGAGGGCAAAGTTCCATTTATTGCTGACGAACGGCATCAACAGATCGAAAAACCAATTCCGCAGACTTCCGTTAATCAGATGGAGTCCGGCCTCATCCCACGCGCGCAGTCTCTCCAGCCACGACGAAGTCAACGCTGTTGCTCCAGAGTTACGGCTGCGTGCGAGGCTGTGTACGACCGAACAGAAACACGATGCCCCCTAACCCGCTACAGAGCGCAGTAACAACGAACCAGAGTAAGGACAGGCTGAGCGCACTGGCAGAATCTAGACCGACCTTGGTGAAGAGGTAGACGGCGCTTCCCTCACGGAGACCAAGGCCTGCCACCGAGATGGGCAGCATCGAGATTACGCTGATCAACGGGACAAAGAGGAAAAAATAGAGGATGGGGACGGATAGGTTAAGCGCCCGCGAGATCAGGTAGAAGATCGTAATGACTAGCGACTGCAGGATGAACGAAAGCGCAAGTGCAAGCAGGAGCGCCCGGCGATGGGTCCAGTACTGCTGGACCGCTTCATATACTCGATGGACTGCATCGTGGAACCGGCCAAGACCTACACCAAGCAGCATTCTGAAGAACAGCGCCTGAAGTTGATCGCTCAGCAGTGAGGCGATGAGTGCGACCATTCCAGCCGCCGAACCGACCGTCAACCATACGATAAGCGGGTCGTTGATGTGCGTATAGGCGGGAATGATAGCGATGCAGGCGATGATGGTAAGGGCGACATAGCCGGAGAGTCGCTCGATAAGGATGGAGGCCATCGATGCCTCGCGCCGCTCTGTCAGCCGTGAGACCTGATAGCCCCGGACCAGATCGCCTCCGATGGCGGTGGGTAGCATCAGGTTGAAGAACATCCCCTCATAGTACAGCAGGATGAGACGCCAGAAGGGGATGTGGATACTCTCGGCCCGGAGCAGGCACCTCCATCGTACCGTACTGAGCAACTGAGTCAGTAGATAGAGGAGAATAGATCCCAAAAAGGTCGGGATGTTGAGGGAGCCGACGAGCGTTCCGAGTGCAGCGAGATCAGTCTTGGCGAAGAGGAAGGTAAGCAGCCCGATGCTAACGATCAGCTTCAGCCAGAATGTCCAGACGTTACGCGCTGAGCTATCGGCTGGTTCCTGCATCTCTCGCTCCGACCTGCTGACCGCGAATTGTGCGCTGAACCATGTAGATCGGTTTGCGCTGCGTTTCGTGATAGACCCGTGCCACCATTTCGCCGAGCAGGCCCATGCCTACCAGTTGCACTCCCAGAATCAGGAGGAGAACGGCAAGCAGCAGAAGCGGCCGTCCGCCGATCTGTTGGCCCAGGAGCAGCTTAAGGCCGGCCATATACAGAAGCAGACCTCCACCGGAAACTCCGACGGTGAGCCCTAACCCGCCGAAGATCTGAATTGGGGACGTGCTGAATCGGAGGAGGAATTTTACGGCGATCAGGTCCAGGAGGACCCGTACCGTTCGGGTGATGGAATACTTCGAGCGTCCGAATTGTCTGGGACGATGGTTCGTCTTGACCTCGGCGATAGCGATTCCCATCCAACTGGCAATGGCGGGGATGAACCGATGCAGCTCACCATACAACCGGAGATTTTCCACCACGACCCGCCGATAGGCCTTCAGGGTGCATCCATAGTCATGAAGCCGTACCCCAGTTGTGACGGATATCAGCCAGTTCGCCAGCAGTGAAGGAAGGCGTCTTGACAGGAAGGGATCTTTGCGATCGGCCCTCCAGCCGCTGACTACGTCGTAGTCCTGGATCAACTCCAGCAGCCTCGGGATATCGGCCGGATCGTTTTGCAGGTCCCCGTCGAGGGTCACAATCACATCTCCTGTGGCATGATCGAAGCCGGCGGATAAGGCAGCGGTTTGGCCAAAGTTCCGTCGAAGCGCTACCACCAGCCATCTCGGGTCGTCCTTCAGGATCTGCTCAAGGACGGTCAGCGTTCGATCGGTACTGCCGTCATCCACGGCGATGACCTCGTAGGGTCGATCAAGATCGTTCAGCGCCGCGACGATCTGGTCATGAAGAGGACGTACGCTGTCTTCTTCGTTATAAAAGGGGATAACAATGGACAGCCATGGCGTCCATTGAGGATCTGGGTTCAGGGCGTATGAAGTGGAGGCGTCCTTCATTTAGTACCCAAGCTGCTGAGCCGGAGGGAATCCCCGGAAACCATAGCAGCGAAAGATCGACCATGAGCTACGAGTGTGCGATTGATCGTCAGTCGAGGCATGAGTCGGCCGCTCAAGCATCACCATGTCGAAGGAGCGTAGAACCGCATCAGGGGGGTTAGGCTGATCCGTCACGAAGATCGCATTCCACCCTCGGACCTCCCCGGTCCCACCCCACACGTCAAACTGGTTCATTCGTCGCCCGAGTTGGATGTTAAAGGTATTCGGGTGGCCCGATACATAGAACATCATCTCACTGGCAACCTGATACCGGTCGCTGAAGATAAACGTCTGTCTGCTGCGACTCATTTCTTGATGGACCGTACTGACCAGGGTTCCGAGCTCTGCCCATCCTCTCAGGCGTCTGGTCAGATCTAGCTTGCTGGGAAGCGGCAGGCCGACTGATGCCAGGGCGTTGGGAAAGTGACCAATGGCGCTGACAAGAAACCCGGTCACCAGTGCACAGACGAACAGCGCGCGACTGCGTGTCCATCGCCAGGTCGAGAGGCCATAGGTAGATGAGTCTGACCGCCACTTTGCGGCGGCGACGGTTGCTGCGATAAAGGCAGGTGCGGCCCAGTTGCCCTGTACCTTTGTCCATAGGCTGGCGATGACGCAGACGAGCAGCAGGGGTACGGAGGCACAGAAGAGAAATAGCGAGGCGTCATCGCTGCGTCGGACAAGTCCGGCCCGTCCGACCTCCCAGAGTCCGATCATCAGCACGATGAACAGGATGGGGGTAACCACACCCACCTGCGATGCCACAAATTCTCCCAGACTCTTCATCGGCATCACGCTATCCTTGCTCCCCCCAAGCTGCTCCAGGAGATGATGAAGCGAGACGATGTCGTGCGTCACGTTCCAATAGACGACAGGGGTAAAGAGAAGGAGCCCCACCCCGAGAGCGAGGTAGGGACCAGGCCGCCGTATCCAGAACCGATGGTCTTTGGATAGCGCAAGATAGAGGAACGCCTGAGGAATCATGAGGGCCATCGTGTATTTACTGAGCAGACCAAGGCCGAGCCCGACCCCCGAGAGGAGCCACCATGTGTTGCCGTCTGTCATAAGCGCCCGGTGGATCAGCAACAGTGTAAGAGACCAGAAGAATACCAACGGCGCATCGATTGTCATCAGAATCGAGCCCGCCTCGGCGAGCGGCATCGCGGCCAGGAGCAGTACCGCCTCCATGCCGGCCCATCTGGAGCGACACAGTCGAACGGCCAACGCAAAAGTGATCAGTGCGGTTCCGGTTGACAGGATGACCGCAGGCAGCCGAACAAAGAACTCGGTGTCGCCTCCTAACCTGGTAGACAAGGCGATGAGATAGGCGACCATCGGCCCCTTGCTGTAATAACTCCAGTCCAGTCGCCTCGACCAGGTCCAATAGTGCGCCTCGTCTGGCGCCAGATTCAAGTAGCCGGCGTTGATGAACCAGAGGTGAAAGGCGGTGACGCAACCAAGGAAGAGGATGAGCAACAGCGAGGCCTGCCGGCCACTCCCCGGATGCGCCCAATTCTGCATGAACGATTCCCCGGAGCAAGGAATCTGGGGTAAGGGGCGTTCAGGAGCGGCGCTTTTGGAGTGTACGATCTTTCTCCTCCACCTCGGAGGTCATAGCCTCCTTGAACGATTGCAGCTTCTGCTGGAGGGCCTCATCCGACAGTGCTAGAATCCGCGCCGCCAGGATACCGGCATTCTTTGCCCCCGCTTCGCCGATGGCCATGGTCGCTACCGGAACCCCGCCGGGCATCTGGACGACGGAAAGCAGCGCATCCAAACCCTTGAGCGAGGTCGCGGACAGTGGAACCCCGATGACCGGAAGTGTGGTCTGCCCTGCAATAACGCCTGCGAGATGGGCCGCGGCGCCGGCGCCGGCGATGAGCACCTTGATCCCCCGTGCCTCGGCCAGCCGGATATAGTCCAGCGTCGCCTGAAGGGAACGATGGGCGGAACTGATCTTCATCTCGAATGGGATACCGAACCGCTCCAGTGCCTTGGCGGTGAGTTCCATGACCGCCAGATCGGAGTCGCTGCCCATGACGATCCCGACGACGGGATGCGGTGCCGTACTGTGCTCAGTGATCACCTGTCACTCCTTCCACTGTGTCTTCCTCGATTGTATCCGGTGATACGTTATCGAACTGTTATGAGGTTCTGGCGAGGGCGCGAACGCCGATATCGGTCCGGTAGTGTGCACCCTCCCAATGGATCTTTTTTACGGCCCCGTAGGTGGCGGCGATTGCCTCCTGGATATCTCGCCCGAGGCCAGTGACACCCAGGACCCGTCCCCCTCCGGTAAGGATCTGATCATTCATACAGCTTGTGCCGGCGTGAAAGATCATGATGCCCGGCTCGGTCGCGGCATCCTCGAGCCCGGTGATCGGAGCGCCCTGGTTGTACGGGCCCGGATAGCCTTGCGAGGCCATCACCACGCAGACGCTTGCATCCGGCCTCCAGTCGATTGTCTGGTCCCGCAGTCGACCGTCTACGACTGCCTCGAACAGAGGGACGAGATCGGATTTCATCCGCAGCAGCAGCGGCTGTGTTTCGGGATCACCGAGCCTCGCATTGAATTCGAGCACCTTAATCTCGCCCGCCTTGATGATCAGACCGGCATAGAGGATGCCTTTGTACGGTCGCCCCTCGGCCGCCATCCCTCTGATGGTTGGAATCATGATGCGTTCCATAATCTGCTGATGGATCGGATCGGTGATGGCCGGCGCTGGCGAATAGGCCCCCATGCCGCCGGTATTGGGGCCCTGGTCATTGTTGAACACACGCTTATGATCCTGAGATGATGCGAGCGGCAGGACGGTCTCTCCGTCGGTTAATGCGTGGAAGGAGACCTCCTCGCCCTCCAGATACTCCTCAATCACGATCCGCTCGCCGGCATCACCAAAGAGACGTTCTTCCATGATCTTTTTAACCGCATCCAGCGCCTCCGCCAGCTCGAAGCAGACGACGACCCCCTTTCCCGCCGCCAGGCCGTCGGCCTTGACGACCAAAGGGGTACCGATTTCCTGAATGTATCGTTTGGCGTCATCTGCCCGGTCAAAGGATTGGAAGAAGCCGGTAGGGATGCGATACTTCTTCATCAAGCTCTTGGCGAAGGCCTTGCTCCCCTCAATCAGGGCGGCTTCTTTCCGAGGTCCAACAATGCGGAGTCCGCGCCGCTCGAATTCATCAACGATCCCGAGCGTGAGCGACAGCTCAGGTCCTACGACAGTCAGATGAATCCGTTTCCGTTCGGCAAAATCAGCCAGGAGGCGGATATCGGAGGTGCTAATGTCGACGCACTCGGCGATCCCGCGCATGCCGACATTGCCTGGCGCGGCCCAGATCTTGTCCACACGCGCACTCTGATTCATCTTCCACGCGAGGGCATGCTCTCTGCCGCCGGAGCCGATTATAAGAATCTGCATCTGAATCCCTCTGTCTGTCGCTTCATAGCCCAGGCATCAATGTCGGAAGTGTCGAATACCGGTGAAGATCATCGCCATGCCGGCCTCATTCGCCGCCTGGATCACCTCGGCATCGCGGATCGATCCGCCCGGCTGGATGATCGCGGTGACGCCGGCCTCAGCCGCGGCATCTACCCCATCTCGAAACGGAAAGAAGGCGTCCGACGCGAGTACTGTTCCCTTTGTCGACGAGACGGCCTTCATAATGGCCAGCCTACACGCATCAACCCGGCTCATCTGCCCGGCGCCGATCCCGACTGTCGCGCAGTCGTGTGTCAGGACGATCGCATTCGACTTCACATGCTTGGCCACCTTCCAGGCGAACCGAAGCGCTCGCATTTCAGCATCGGTGGGCTCGCGGCGGGTGACGACGCGAAGGGTATCGGGATAGCAATCGATCTGATCACGCTCCTGTACAAGCATCCCGCCGGCGATCGGCCGCAACTCCAGGGCCGCTCGATCAGGGGATGTTGTTGCCGGCCATGGTTCGATCTGCAACAGGCGAAGGGCCTTCTTTTCTCGCAGGATGGCCAGCGCTGCCTCATGATATCCCGGCGCAACCACCGCCTCCGCAAAGGTGGCAGTAAGCTCACGCGCGGTGTCACCATCGACCGGGCGATTAAGACTGAGAACCCCGCCGAAGGCCGAGGTCGGATCCGCAGCCAGGGCGCGCTGATACGCCTCACAGAGTCGGGATCCGATACCGACACCACACGGATTCGTATGTTTGACGATGACGACAGCAGGGTCATCGAATTCTCTTACAAGGGCAAAGGCTGCATTGAGGTCCATGAGGTTATTGAACGAGAGTTCCTTCCCCTGAAGCTGTTGAGCCCCTGCCACAGACGGTTCATGTGTGAGGGCGTTGCCATACAGGGCCGCCTGCTGGTGCGGGTTCTCGCCGTAGCGGAGTTGCTGTAGCTTAACCAGGTGAAGGTCTAGGCGATCGGGGAGCGCGGGTTCATCTGTCTCGCCACATTGCCGCTTCAAATACGCAGCGATCAGCGTATCGTAACGAGCGACGCGCGCGAAGGCCGTTGTCGCTAACTGCAACCGGCGACTCCTCGACAGGCAGCCCTCTCCATGCTGTAGTTCCGCACCGACCGTCGCGTAATCGGCAGGATCGGTGACGATGGCAACATCCTCGAAATTCTTTGCAGCAGCTCGGATGAGGCTGGGTCCGCCGATATCGATCTGTTCGATAGCCTCCTCGAAGGATGTATCCGCCCTGGCAACGGTGGCCTCGAAGGGGTACAGGTTGATGATCACGATGTCGATGGGTGGGATATCGAACTCGCGAAGTTTCTGCTGGTGTCCGGGATCATGTCGCTTCGCCAGGATACCGGCATGAATCCTGGGGTGGAGCGTCTTGACTCGCCCGTCCAACATCTCAGGAAAGCCGGTGATGTCGGCCACATCGACTACCGAGATGCCGGCGTCCCGTAAGGCGCGAGCCGTTCCGCCGGTGGAGACGATCTCGACGGATAACTTCTGCAGAATCGACGCCAGTTCAATCAGCCCGGTCTTATCTGAGACGCTGATCAAGGCTCGCCGGATCTGTACCAACCCTTTATTGTCTGTAGGCTCGTTCGAACTTGTCACGGATTCATTACTCCCCAGGCCTGCTTGTCATCCGCCCTGCGAGGCGTAAGCCTCATGGCAGCATACCCTGCGACCGCGAATCTCCAGCCGTCCTTCGGTGAAGAGTTGGATAGCTCGTGGATAGATCTGGTGTTCAGAAACAAGGATCCTGGCCGAGAGGGTCTCTTCGGTATCATCGTCCAGCACTGGGACAACAGCCTGGATGATGATGGGACCGGTGTCGATCCCCTCATCCACAAAGTGAACCGTACAGCCGGAGAACTTCGATCCGTATTGTACGGTCTGTCGCTGAGCATGCAGACCCGGAAAGGCAGGCAGGAGTGCAGGATGGATATTCATGATCCTATGTGCGTACGCCTCAATAAACAAAGGACTCAGCAGACGCATATAGCCTGCTAGACAGACCAGTTCTACCTCGCTCTTTCGCATCAGGTCAAGAATCGCCGCATCGAACGCTTCCCTCGTATGGTGCAGGGATGGGTCGATAAAGGCGGCATCGATCCCGTGTTTCCGAGCTCGCTCAAGGGCATAGGCGTGCGCTACGTCGCTTACTACCGTCACGACCCTTGCATCGATCCGGCCGGCCTCGCTGGCGTCGATAATCGCCTGAAGATTACTCCCTCGACCCGAGGCCAGTACGCCAAGCTTCAATTGCCGCCTCATATTCCCCAACTGGTTGCGAGCGACCAACAGGAGCCTGTCTGCGCCTGCCTGTCGCGTTCGCGACGCAGACAGGTGCGCATCTGCACAGGCAGGCGTGGCAATCTCACCGTTCTTGCTTACAGGAGGAATGCGCTCTGTTGCGTCCGGGTTGGACGTATCTTTCCAGGCAAAGATACCAGAAAGGCAGGCTATGGGCAACAGGATCGGATCATACGCCGAAATCTGATCCTGTTAAAGGGATATCGCTATCTCTTCAGTTGCTTTTCCGGGCCTTACTGTGGGTTATCGACTGTTCGTATTCCCGACGGCAGCAGGAATCCAATCCCTCCGCCATTGCAGGCTTGATAAGCCTGACCCGGACTCGATTATGTGGGTGGATAGGTTTGTATAAACGCGCAGTTATAAAAATTCTTGACAGGGTTCTTTGTTGACGTTATAAATGCACAGTAACTTGATCGACTTAGTCGGATTATATTTGGGTGCTTCGAAATGAAGGTATCTACAAAGGGCGACTACGCGACGCGCGCCATGCAGGATCTGGCCCTCCATTATGAGAAAGGGCCGATTCAGATAGAGGAGATCGCCAGACGACAACATCTGCCGGCTCGTTATCTGGAGCAGATCCTGTTAAACCTTAAGCGAGCTGGCTTTGTTGAAAGCAAGCGAGGGGTCAGCGGGGGCTACTACTTGGCCAAACATCCCCGTGAGATCACGATTGGCGCCATTATCAGAGCGATGGAGGGACCGATCATTCCGATCTTTTGCGTCGATAACGGACCGCGTGAGATGTGCGTTGAGGAGCCGTCTTGCTCTCTCCGAGATATCTGGGCTGATGTCCGCGATGCGGTGACCAAGATTGTCGATGGAACGACCCTTGAAGACCTCTGCCGACAGATTCGTGTCAATCAGGAGCGCCAGCGAGTCAGCTACCAGATCTAATCTATCTGGGTTGCCTGGAGTGTGAGACTGTATAGATGCCACGATTAGCTCGAAACGTCCTGGAACTGATAGGCGATACCCCGTTGGTTCAGTTACAACGGATCCCGCGTCCTGGATCGGCTCGGATTCTCGGAAAGCTAGAGTCGCTCAATCCGGGTGGAAGCGTGAAGGATCGGATTGCCTTAGCGATGATCGAGGCGGCAGAGCGGAGCGGGCGTCTGAAGCCTGGCGATACGATCGTAGAGCCGACATCGGGCAATACCGGAATCGGACTTGCGATGGTGGCGGCCGTCAAGGGGTATCGCCTGATCCTGACGATGCCGGAAGATATGAGTCAGGAGCGGCGAAGGTTAGTCGGTCGGTTCGGGGCTGAGGTGATCCTGACGCCTGCCATCGAGGGGATGAGCGGTGCTGTCTACGCTGCGGAATCACTTGTAGCGCAACACCCGGATTACTTCATGCCGCAGCAGTTTATGAATATGGCCAACCCGGAGATCCACCGTCTGACCACGGCACAAGAGATTGTGAAAGCGACCGATGGCCAGATTGATGCCTTTGTGGCCGGTGTCGGGACTGGCGGGACGATTACCGGGGTCGGCGAGGCACTGAAAAGGGAGGTGCCGAACGTTGTTGTAGTTGCAGTAGAGCCGGCCAGATCTCCCGTATTGCAGGGAGGGAGGAGCAGACCACATGGTATCCAGGGGATTGGTGCAAGTTTCGTCCCCGGTGTGCTGAATAGGGACGTGATTGATGAGATTATTGGGGTAGAGGACGACGACGCCTATCGAATGACTGCTCGTCTGAGCAAAGAAGAAGGGCTGCTGGTAGGGATCTCGTCCGGAGCGAATGTGTTTGCCTCGACAGTCGTGGCCGAGCGGCTTGGACCGGGTAAGATTGTGGTGACCATCCTCCCCGACACGGGGGAGCGGTACCTGTCGATCCCACTCTGATCTAAAAGGGAGTATATGCATGAATGCCTATGGTGGCGTAAAGGTCGCTGAAGCGTACACCGCAGTAGAGGATAACAGCAGGGCGGCGATCCGTGTCTATATCCCGACCCCTTATCGAGGGCTGACGCAGAATCGGCCTATCGTTGAGGGGCGAGGGGCCGATCTGACGGAACTCCTGGAATATCTGGAAGGACGCTTTCCGGGGATTCGCAGCCATGTATTCGATCAGACAGGCGAACTTCACCGCCACCTGAATGTCTACGTGAACAATGTGGCAGTAGAGGAGTTGGGGGGGAAGCGGACCGTACTTAAGGATGGTGACGAAGTCGCGTTCATCCCGGCTATGGCAGGAGGAGCTGTACCGTTCAGCGAAGAGCAGATCCGTCGCTATAGTCGCCATATCATCCTCCCTGAGGTTGGTGGGAAGGGGCAGCGTAAACTCTTGAATAGTTCGGCGTTGCTCGTCGGGGCGGGCGGCCTTGGCTCCCCTGCGGCCCTCTATCTGGCTGCTGCCGGTGTCGGTCGCCTCGGCATCATTGATGCCGATGTGGTGGATCTGAGTAACTTGCAACGCCAGATTCTCCACCACATGGATGATGTGGGACGACCAAAGGTCGTCTCGGCGGTTGAGGCGATCGCTCAGATCAATCCCGATGTTAAGGTGGAGCCGATTCAGGATGTCCTCTCCTCGGCGAACGCAAAGGAGGTCATCAGCCGGTATGACCTGGTGGTGAACGGTTGCGATAATTTTCCGACCAGATATCTAGTCAATGACGCCTGCGTACTTCTGAAGAAACCTCTGGTTGATGGGTCGATCTTCAAGTTTGAAGGACAGGTGACGGTCTTCGTTCCCGGTAACGGCTGCTATCGCTGCCTGTACCCAGCGCCCCCGCCTCCGGGACTCGTCCCAAGCTGCCAGGAGGCTGGCGTGTTGGGCGTACTGTGCGGTATCGTCGGCAGCTTGCAGGCGATCGAGGCGATCAAGCTGCTGCTCGGGATCGGCGACTCACTTGTCGGACGACTGCTCTTCTTCGATTCGCTGGCAATGGAATTCAGGCAGGTCAAGGTGCGGCGAGCCTCAGACTGCCCAATATGCGGGGTTGAACCGACCATTACCGATCTGATCGATTACCATGAGTTTTGCGGGGTACCCGGCGGTGGTCACTGAGATCGCGGACAATACTGCGATGTTTCGGATGATAGGCCTGGGCCTCGTAGTCGGGGTCCCTTTCGGATATGCCTTGCAGCGCGGTCGCTTCTGCATGAACTCGACATTTCGCGATATCCTGCTGACGCGGGATCTGACCCTGCTGCGGGCCTACCTTTTGGCCTTACTCATACAGATGATCGGGGTCAGGGCGATGGCGATGTTGGGCCTGTTTGGATTGGGTGTAACACCCTTTTTTTGGATCGCCACGCTATTCGGGGGATTCGTGTTTGGCCTTGGGATGGCCTTTTCTGGCGGGTGAGGGAGCGGTAGTACTTACCGGTCAGGTGAGGGGATGGTGGGTTCGATCATTGCGCTGCTCGGTTTTGTATTTGGGATTACCGTCACGAATGATGGCGTGCTCGAGCCGGTGCGAACCGCCCTTCGAAGTTGGGTGGTTGAGATCGATGGACAGCCCGCAACGCTGGATCGCCTCTTGGGCGTAAACCCCTGGATGCTTGTTGCGATCTTTGTGGCGGCCGGCGGATGGTGGCTGCTGAAAAGTCCGGCCGGCGGCTATCAGAGAGGGTGGAGTTGGACGCGAAGCGGTATTACCATCGGCCTGATCGCGACAGCTGCCTGGCCGATCTCAGCCTTGACCGGAAGAGAGTATGGCCTGTCAATTACCGAGCCGATCCGAACGATTTCGGGATTTCTATTCACGGGCGACACCTCTCTGCTAACCTGGGGCAGTTTTTTATGGGTGGGACTTATCGCGGGAGCTCATGTGGCGGCACGGTCATATGGAGAGTTTGCCTGGCGCGCTCCCGGCGCTCAACGTCTTCTGCAGGCCCTCGGGGGAGGACTGCTGATGGGCATAGGGGCGGGTATTGCGGGTGGATGCAATATCGGCCATGGGCTGACCGGCGTCCCACTCTTTGGCCTGAGCAGCTTGACGGCGACGCTCAGCATTATCGTGGGAGTCTGGACCGGGGTCTACCTGTTATTCGGCAGCACGGCGTTTGAGCGCGGGGTACGAAGTGCTCAACGGGCGTAGAGCCTGCGTGACGTGGTATCGATCGTACGTTGGTGGGGGAAGCAATGGCGAAGTACTCCCTTGATGTGACTGGAGAGATCTGCCCGTATCCTTTAATGTTGACGAAGCAGAAGATGGGGACGCTTACGGCCGGTGATCAACTGGTGGTGATGGTCGATTACGCGAAATCGGCCGAAGATATCCCCAGATGGGCACAAGATGAAGGACATACCGTCCTCGCTGTTTCGGAAGTCGGTAGAACGCAGTGGGAAATTGTTCTGGAGAAAGCCTGATCTATCGTAGTGGAGGACGGGAAAATGAGTGGGGCGTCTGAACAGATGGTCGAGTCGCTTGATTTGAAGGGTGAGGTATGCCCCTATACCTTCGTCAAGACCAAATTGGCGTTGGAGGAGTTGCAAAGAGACCAGGTACTGAGAGTCATCGTGGATAACGCCGGCTCCGCTGAGAATGTGCCCAGAAGCCTCGCCAGTGAAGGGCATGTCATTGTCGACGTCACACAGTTAAATGATACCGAGTGGGCGATTACAGTAAAAAAGGGCTGATCCGTAGATTCAGGTAAGCCGGAGATGACGCAGCCGACCTGCCGGTGCGATGCACACAGACAGGCAAAGAGGGCATGAATGAAATCAGATGATATTCTTGATGCGATCGGGAACACACCGTTAGTAGAGCTGCCGCGGATGAGTCCCAAGAAAGGGATTCGGATCTTCGCCAAGCTTGAAGGGGTGAATCCAACCGGTAGCTTGAAGGATCGAATCGCGAAGTACATGGTTGAGCAGGCCGAGCGAAGCGGCGAACTGACGCCAGGTCAAACGATTCTGGAGCCGACGAGCGGCAATACCGGTATCGCACTGGCGATGATCGGACGACGGAAAGGGTACAAGGTCAAGGTGGTGATCCCGGAAAACGCCACCCCGGAGCGGCGTCAGCTCCTGGAGATCTTCGGCGCCGAGTTGATCTATTCAGATGGTACGAAAGGGAGCAATGGTGCCATTGAGTTAGCTCAAAAGCTGGCGGCTGCGGATCCGACTCTCTATATGCCCTTTCAGTACGGTAATCCGGCGAATCCTCTGGCACACTATGAGACAACCGGGGTGGAGATTCTGAACGATATTCCTGACGTCGATGTGCTAGTTGCCGGCCTTGGGACCGGCGGGACACTGATGGGTGTGGGGAGGCGGTTGAAGGAACATAACCCCAAGACCAAGATCATTGCCGTAGAGCCGAATCCGGGCGATCTGGTTCAGGGACTTCGGAGCCTGGATGAGGGTTTTGTTCCTCCGATCCTTGATACCAGTCTTCTGGACGGTAAGATTATGGTCGATTCCCGCTGCGCCTTTGCCGCGACTAAAGATCTGACCAATAAAGAAGGGATCTTTGCGGGCGTATCTTCCGGGGCTGTCGTGCATGTGGCGATCAGGACCGCGCATCGAATGGAGAAGGGAAACATCGTTGTCGTTCTCTGCGATGCCGGATGGAAGTATATAAGCCTGGGTGTGTGGCACAAGGAGTTCCCGGAGTTGGGCGAAAATATGTACAGTCATCTCTGGTGGTAGGCCTGTGGCGAGTCCTGCTGAATCGATGATCCTGACGGCATCGGAGCTGGAGAATATCTTTGCTCACGCCGAGGAGGCCTATCCTGACGAAGCCTGCGGGATCGTCATAGGCAGGCCGGACGACCCGGAGGCGAACGGTGTCCGCAGGTGTGCGAATCTGGCAAACCAGTACCATCAGGATGATCCGATTCGCTATCCGAGGGATGCAAAGACCGCCTACATCATGGATCCGAAAGATCTGCTGCGGATTCAGTGCGAAGCTGATGCCAACGGTCTCGAATTTGTTGTCATTTATCATTCACATCCTGATCACGAAGCCTATTTCTCTGAGACCGATCGGGAATTAGCACTGTTCGACGGCGAACCGGTATGGCCTCAGCTGCGCTATCTCGTCGTATCGGTGAAACATGGAAAGGTGGCGTACGTCAAGGGATTCCGGTGGAACACTAGCGAAAAACAGTTTACAGAAGAGCCTCTGTCGCCTGTGCGCTCAACGGATAACATTGCGATGAGGGCGTCGTGAGGGGATTGGAAGCCGGTGCGGAGATTGTGGGTCTGAGATGAATGATCGTGGGATCAATGGATGTGTTGGGTATGATAGACCTTGACGCCGGGCAGATTACGCTCATCGGCATTGCACTCTTTGCGGCCGCCGTCAACGGAGCGCTTGGGTACGGGTTTTCATCGCTGACAGTCCCGGTTGCCCTTATCTTTTATTCCAACAGGATCTTGAACCCCGCGCTGGTGCTGGTGGAGGTGGCGCTCAATAGCTACGTGCTGGTCGTGAATCGCGGGAGCATTAAAAAGATCTGGAAGAGGGTGCTCCCGATCGTATGCGGCCTTATTCCTGGTGTCATCGCCGGGAGCTATGTCCTCTCGATGGTGCGCCCGGAATGGCTGAAGCTGATCACGTATCTCGTCGTGCTGCCGTTGATCCTATTGCAGGCGGCCGGAGTAAGACGACCGATTCATTCCGAACATCTGATCGGTGTTCCGTTCGGCGTCGGCGTCGGCGTGCTCTACTCAACAACCACCATCTCCGGTCCGCCGTTGGCAGTCCTGTTTAACAATCAGGGCTTTGTCAAGGGCGAGTTTCGAGCCGCCCTTGGTCTGATCCGAATGGTCGAATCGACTGTGACAGCGATTGCGTACTACTACCTGGGAGTGTTCAGTATAGCCAGTACAGGGCTTCTGTCGTTGATCGTTCCGAGCGTGGCGATCGGGATTCCGATAGGGGCCTATATCATCAGACGGATGAACGCTGAAACGTTCAGGCGGGTGTGCATGAGCTTCGATGCCTGGGTCGTAGGTTTCGGTTTATCCAAGGTGGTGATCGAACTGGGATTGGCGACAAGCCCGAGCGCATACGGTATCTTGCTGGCCGTAATTCTGGTCGATCTCTTTTTGCTCTACGGTTTCTTCGCGAGGGGGTCGGCGCACCAGGCGGTTGCTTTGGCTGTTGATTGTCCGGACGGTAATCCCAGGCTCATAAATCAAAAAACGCCGGCTGTAACCCAGGACGATCTGCCCGCATGAGGCGATCTCTCGGCAGCTGCCGAGCAGTCAGTGACAGGGAGAATAACGCATGAATGATACGCACGAACCAGGCGGGATCGGACAGTCCCTCAGCGCCTCGATGTCGACCGGCGGACGGATCAGTCGAGAGCAGGCGGATCTTGCCGATGGGCCGTCCTGGGCCAGCGAAGAGGAGATCGACACCTTCGATCAGTTCGTCCAGCGGTTCCGCAATGGGGAAATCTTACCCGATGAGTTCAAGCGATTCCGTCTGCAGAATGGGATCTATGGGCAGCGGCAGGAAGGGGAACAGATGTTCCGGATCAAGATCCCGTGGGGCGGGATCAGCGCGGCTCAACTGGAGCTGCTTGCCGAGTTGGCGGCGAAGGCCCCGAATGGGGTGGGCCATGTGACGACCCGCCAGAACATCCAGTTTCATTTCATCAAGCTCGATCAGGTGACTGGGCTGATGAGGAGCTTGGCCGCTGTAGGGCTGACGACCAGAGAGGCCTGCGGCAATACCGTTCGTACTGTCACGGTTGGGCATTGCGCCGGGATCTGTCCCAAGGAATTGTTCGACGTCACCCCATATGCCGAGGCGATTACACGATTTCTCCTGCGTAATCCGATGAATCAGAACCTACCCAGGAAGTTTAAAATCGCATTCTCCGGCTGCCCCGACGATCTTGGGCTTACCCCTATGCATGACATCGGCGCCCGCGCTATGCTCCGATCTACGACAGGCAAAGAGGAGCGAGGCTTCCAGTTCTCTGTTGGTGGAGGATTGGGCCCTACGCCACGCCTCGCGGAGCTGCTCGAGGAGTTTACACCGGCAGATCGGCTGTTTCCGACAGTCGCTGCCATCGTGCGCGTATTCGACCGTCTTGGCAATCGCGACGATCGGCATAAGGCCAGGATGAAGTTCGTCTTGAACAAGCTTGGGATTGAGCAGTTCCGATTACTGGTGTTTCACGAGCGGACCAGCCTCGAGTCAACAATGGCCGGACAGTTCCCATCCTTTATCATGAGGGAAGATGGCCCGCCTCATCATGCGCCACCCGCTTCGGCCGGTCCCCGTATCGAGCCGGACGATCCTGCCTTCCGGCGATGGCGGGGCACCAATGTGCTGTTGCAGAAGCAGGCTGGATACACGATGGTTCACGTCCGCCTCGAGCTGGGAGACATTACCTCCGTACAGATGAGAACGCTCGCCTTTGCGGCGCGTGAGTTCGGCGACGGCACAGTGCGCAGTACGAATCAGCAGAACTTTGTACTTCGGTGGATCCCCTCCGAACGGCTCCCTGCGCTCTATCGGGTGCTTAGCGCCGTCGGCCTTACGACGCCGTCTGCTGAACGGCTGGCAGATGTGACCGCGTGTCCTGGAGCCGATACCTGCCAGCTAGGGATCACCTCCTCTCGCGGCTTGGCGGCCGCATTGGGAGCCCTCTGCGAGGATGAACTGCGGGATCTGGCGGATGAGGCGGGGATACGGATCAAGATCTCCGCCTGCCCGAACTCTTGTGGCCAACACCATCTGGCGAATATCGGATTCTTTGGCGGCGCGAAAAAATTCAACGGCCTGCAGGTACCCACCTACGAGATGTTGCTGGGGGCGAGCATGGCGCCTGGTACGCCGCAATACGCCAAGACGGTTGCGCGAATTCCGGCAAAAAAGATTCCTGGTGCAGTAGAGGCAATCCTCCGTCTGTATCAGAAAGAGCGGCAGGATGGCGAATCGTTTAACAGCTTTCTGGATCGTTATGGGCCGGAGTCGGTCAAGGCAGTTCTGATGCCGTTTACGGTGCTGCCGCCGGCCTCTGAGGCATCGGATTACTACCTCGACTATAATACTGAAGAGGCGTTTTCCGTCCAGACCGGTCCGGGCGAGTGCGCTGCGTAGTCATCAGATCAACAGATTACCGAAGTAGATCGAGAGGGGCGGTATCCACAATGAGAGGAGAGAGCATGAGAAAACGGATCGTCAAGCTGGTCCCATGGATAGCCGGACTGGCTGTGATAGCAGGAGTTGTGTGGGTGAGTCCGGTGTGGGCGTACGAGGTATGGGTGACGAATCAGGAAGACCATACCGTCACCATCATCGATTCAGAGACCAATGCGGTCCTCGATACGATAACCCCTGGCGGTAAGAAGCCACACAACATTGCCTTTTCGCCTGATGGCGCCTATGCCTATATCGCGAATGCCGCGTCCAACGATGTGCATATGATCGAGACAAAAACGAAAAAGGTGATCGCGACATTTCCCGCCGGGACCAGGGCGCATGGTCCTGCTGTAACGCCTGATGGGAAGCAGCTCTGGGTGGCGAACCCGGGCTCAAATGATGTGACAGTCATTGATTTGCAGCGCCGAAAAACGATCGATACGATCTCAGTCGGGAAGGCCCCGGCGCTCGTGGTCTTTGATCGGAAAAGTGAGAGGGCCTTTATTAGTAACGGGGGATCCGGAGACGTGTCTGTGATCGATATACAGAGTCGGAAGATCCTGACCACCATCGAGGCAGGCAAAGGCGCTATGGGAGCAGATATTACATGGGATGGAAAGCTTCTTCTGGTGACTGCGGGGGATGTCGATCGTATCGACGTGATTCACCTGCTGACTCATCAGGTTGAGGCGAGGATTCCCCGCGAGGGCGAGCCCCATGGCCTTGTGATCTCACCTGACGGAACGCAGGCGTATGTGGCCAATCGTAAGGCGAGCGTCGTATCGGTCATCGATTGTAAGACATTGAAGATCATAAAGGAAATCCCGGCAGGGAAGCGGATCGATATCCTCGCGATTACGCCGGATGGTCGCCGCCTCTACGTAACCAGCCGCGATACCCATAGCGTGATTGCCATCGATACGGTGACACAGAAGATTGTTGCTGAGGTTCCGGTCGGAAAAGACCCCCATGGGATCGCTGTACTTCCTGCGAGCCATCACTGAGTTACCCGCGTAAACGTCATATGTAATAACATCATCACCGTCGCACAGATACCAGTACGAATCGTTCAGACCTAAGGATGTTCCAATAAGGAGGAATAATGGAAAGAGGATCAGGAGTACAGAGCGCGAATCAGGGAAGTCGAACGTTTTCAGCGGAGGGTGTCGCTGAGTTGAACCAACGGTTCCAAGGCGCCACACCGGAGGCAATACTTCGATGGGCAATTGATACCTTCGGCGCCAAGCTCGCATTCGCCAGCAGTTTTGGTGCTGAAGATATGGTCGTGATCGACATGTTGTCGAAGCTCGAGCCGCCGATCACGATCTTCACGCTGGACACCGGTCGGTTGCATGAGGAGACGTACGACATAATGGAGCAGACTCGGCAACGGTATAAGGTAGCGATCGAGAGCTATTTCCCGGGACGGGATGCTGTAGAGGCGCTGGAGCGGGAGCGCGGATTTTATTCCTTCCGGCAGAGTGTCGAGGAGCGGAAGTACTGCTGCCTGGTTCGAAAGGTGGAGCCGCTCGGTCGAGCACTGGCGCACGTTGATGCGTGGATCACCGGGCTTCGGCGAGAGCAGGCGGCGACTCGTACCGGCATGAGCGCCGTAGAGATCGATGCGGGTCATGGCTCAATCGCTAAGATCAATCCGCTCGTCGATTGGACCGAGCAGCAGGTCTGGGCGTATATCCGCGAACATCATGTGCCCTACAACGCGCTCCATGACCGGGGATTTCCCAGCATCGGCTGCTCACCATGCACGCGGGCCATCCAGCCTGGTGAAGATGTGCGGGCGGGACGATGGTGGTGGGAAAATCCGGAGACCAAGGAGTGCGGACTGCATCTTGACAGCAAACATGGCGATCACGGTACGGGCCGTTAGCGAGGGGCACGATATCGACGGGAGAGTAGAAGATGTCAGAATCGATTAAATTGTCTGAGAATGAGGTATCGTCGCCGATCCTTCCCCATGGTGGGCAGCTCGTCTCGCGGGTGCTGACGGGAGAGGCTAGGGCCAACGCAATAGACAGGGCACACAATCTTCCTGCGATTTCGCTGAACGCCAGGGCGATTTCTGATGTAGAGTGCCTGGCCACAGGCGTATTCAGCCCGCTCGAAGGGTTCATGAATCGGGCTGACTATGAGGGAGTCATCCATGAGATGCGTCTGAAGAGCGGCACGCTGTGGACGTTGCCGATTACCCTGGCCGCACCAGAGGCAGAGGCGTCCAGGCTGAAACAGGGGGGTGAGGCCGCCTTACTGGATTCGGACGGCGAGCTGCTCGGCCTGCTTTCTGTGGAGGAGATTTTTCCGTACGACAAGCGAGCAGAGGCGTGCTTGGTCTACGGAACTGAAGAGACGCGACATCCGGGTGTACAATACCTGTATCAGCGAGGCGAGCTTCTGGTTGGCGGGTCGATTAGTCTGCTTCGGCCTCCGTCGCTGCCGGGGTTCGACGACTATTATTGCGTACCGGCCGAGACGCGACGACGGTTCAAGGAGCGCGGCTGGCAGACGATTGTCGGGTTTCAGACGCGCAATCCGATCCATCGTTCGCATGAGTATATTCAGAAATGTGCATTGGAATTGATGGACGGCCTGCTGATTCACCCGCTGGTTGGTCGGACAAAACTGGATGATGTTCCGTCAGAGATTCGACTGCGATGCTATCGAGCGCTTGAGGAGCGCTACTTTCCAAAAGAACGGGTGATGCTGAGCGTCTTTCCTGGCGCCATGCGATATGCGGGACCGCGCGAGGCGGTCTTTCACGCGCTGGTCCGTAAGAACTATGGGTGCACCCACTTTATCGTCGGAAGGGATCCCGCGGGCGTGGGCGGTTACTATCATCCATACGCAGCCCGTGATCTGTTCCTGCGGTTATCACGCGCCGAATTGGATATCACCCCGCTCTTCTTCGATGAGGCCTTCTTCTGCCGACGCTGTGATGGGATGGCCTCGGCCAAGACCTGTCCGCATGATGCATCCGAGCGGGTGACGTTGAGCGGTACGCGCGTTCGTGAGCTTCTTAGAAGCGGTGAGACGCTCCCGGAAGAATTTACGCGGCCGGAGGTATCCGAGATCCTGGCCGAGTGGATGCAGGGCGAATAATTAGCGGTTTGGTAGTTTCGGTGGGCGGATAGCAGGGTAGCCGGCTTTCAGCCAGCTACCCATACCACCTGGAATGTTGGCAACCTTTGGGAAGCCGTGATGAAGCAGGATGCTTGCCGCCGTACTGCTGCGTATGCCTTCTTCGCAGGTCAGTACAATATCCCGGTGCGGGTCGAGTGTAGAGGCGCGACGCCAGACCTCTCCAAGCGGGACCAGCAGGGCGCTGTCAATGTGGCCCAGATCACACTCGAACGGCTCCCTGACGTCGATCAGCGTCAAGTCATTGTGGGGTGCGTTCAACCGTTGCCACAGCTCGGCAACAGACACGTGCGGCAACTGCGTGAGCGGGAATCCGACATGATTCCACGCCTCGCCCCCGCCAATCATGTATCCCTGCAGAGGATTGCGACAAGACTCTCGTAGCGCCTCTGTCGCAGCCTCAGCAATATCTGTCTCTTCGGAGAGGAATATGATTGAGGGGCCGGGCGGAATCGCGGTCGCGATACGCTCTGGCAGGCTTTTACGGCTAAAGATAATGTGAATACTGCCGGGGATGTGGCGTGACGCGAACGACTCTTGCGGGCGCAGGTCGATCAGAAGTACGCCGGCCTGTAATGCGCTCTTGATCTGGTGAGGTGTCAGCATCGATACCTTGGGTGGTGCTACATTCGTTCGGACAGACGGAAACACGTCTTGCGCATCACGTCTAAACCTTTTATACTCCACCGAATAGAAAGGACTCAAGCAAAATCCGATCAACATACGGAAGATAATGCACTGAGGTCCGTCATTTTCAAACCATGATCATTCCCAGAGTAACCTGATGGCAAAAAAACGCCTGCACTTGACATTTACCGGCAAGCTGGCCGAGGAGCCGATCCTGTGGCAGCTCAGTCAGACGTTCGATCTGATCTTCAATATTCGTCAGGCCGACTTCACCGAGGGGATCGGGTGGATCATGGCTGAGCTTGAAGGAGACGTGCAGCCACTTGAAAACGGGATCAGGTGGCTGGAGGATCATGGTGTTCAGGTCGCACCGATCGAGCAGGATGTTGTCTCCTGATAGACTCGATTTGTGCTTGACAGAGAAAGTCAGTTTTGATTAGATAACCTAGTTTCGCCTTTTCATCCAGAGTGGCTGAGGGACTGGCCCTGCGAAGCCACGGCAACCGGTTTGCGATATCTTTCGGCAAACAGTGGTGCCAACTCCTGCATCCCAGGCATAGGGCGGGATGGGAGATGAGAGGGGTGCCGTCGACTTCGACAGCCCCTTCTCGTCACTCTGAGAAGGGGCTGTTTATTTGGATCAAGGGATCGCATGATGGCTAAACGGATGATTACCCTCATCTACCCGCAGGCGCTTATTAAGGAGCCGGTCATCTATCGTCTTGCGCGGGAGTTTATGCTTGTTCCAAACATCCGACGGGCGCGCGTGACGGAACAGACAGGCGAGGTCATGCTGGAGCTAGACGGTGAGGAAGAGGCATTGAGTAGAGGGATTGCCTATCTCGTTGGCTTGGGGATCAGGGTCGAGCCGACTCCGGAAAAGAGACACTGAGATGACACAGGTGAAGGGGTTGAAGTGCAGAGAGTGCGGCCGACCATACCCGGATGGTCCTCTGCACGTCTGTGAGTTCTGTTTCGGCCCGCTTGAGGTTGATTACGATTACGACGCGCTTCGAGGCAGTCTGACCAGAAAGGTGATCGAGGCCGGACCGCACAGCATCTGGCGATACAAGGCGCTCCTGCCGATTGCAGGGGACCCCGTCGTCGGGAAACATTGCGGGATGACCCCCCTCGTGCGGACGAACAATCTGGCGCGTGCGTTAGGCATGCGTGAAGTCTACGTCAAGAACGATACCGTAAGCCATCCCACCTTTTCGTTTAAGGATCGGGTGGTCGCGGTGGCGGTAACCAAGGCTATCGAGTTTAATTATAAGGTGGTAGCCTGCGCCTCTACCGGCAACCTGGCAAACTCGGTAGCGGCACACGCCGCCGAAGGGGGGTTGCGCAGCTTCGTCTTTGTACCGGCCGATCTGGAGCAGGGCAAGGTATTGGGCACCCTGATCTATAACCCAAAGCTGGTTGCTGTCGACGGCAACTACGATGAGGTCAATCGCCTCTGCAGCGAGATTGCGGATAAATATGGGTGGGCGTTTGTGAATATCAATATCCGGCCATACTATGCCGAGGGTTCCAAGACCTTTGGGTACGAGATTGCCGAGCAGCTTGGCTGGCGTGCGCCCCATCACATCGTTGTGCCGGCTGCTGGGGGATCGCTGGTGACGAAGATCTTAAAAGGACTCAAGGAGTTTGATCGGCTTGGTCTGTTGAATGGCGGCTGCTCTACGCGGATGCATGTGGCTCAGGCGGCCGGGTGTGGTCCCATTGTGACCGCAATCAAGGCGAATAGCGAGATTATCAAACCGGTTAAGCCTCAGACCATCGCCAAGTCACTGGCCATTGGCAACCCGGCAGACGGCTACTATGCCTACAAGGCCGTCAAGGAAAGCGGCGGCCATGGCGAGCATGCGACGGATGAGGAGATTGTAGAAGGCATGAAGCTGTTGGCCAGTACTGAAGGGATCTTTTCCGAGACGGCGGGTGGGGTGACGATAGCGGCCGCTAAGCGATTGATTGAACAGGGGCGAATTCCCAGGGATGAAAGTCTGGTACTCTGCATTACCGGCAACGGACTGAAGACACAGGAAGCGGTCGCCTCATCATTGAAGGTACAGTTGCACATCAAGCCGACCCTTCGATCATTTGACGAGGCGATGGTGTTGCATGATATCGACGTCACATCAACAGTATGAATGGGAAAACGGACATAAGGCGAGGCAGCATTCTCAAAAGGAGCGAGATCAATGAGTGTGAAGGTACGCATTCCGACCCCGTTACGTGGGCTTACCAGCGGTCAAGGAGAGGTCGATGGACAGGGCAACTCCATTAACGAGCTGATCGAGAATCTGGAACAGTCATACGCCGGTCTAAAAGAGCGAATCTGTGATGACGGCGGCAGTATCCGCCGTTTCATCAATATCTATGTGAACGAGGAAGACATCCGATTTCTACAGGGTACTTCGACGCAGCTCAAGCCCGGGGATCTTGTCTCCATCGTTCCCGCTATTGCCGGCGGTTGCTGATCGATAGCATGTTGTCGGCTCTGCGGTGAGAAGCGGTAACGGATCGGGGCGCGAGACGCCCCTATTTCGAGGTTCGATTCAACCGTTTGATAATCTCGGCGCTGATGTCGAGGTGTGTAGCAAAGTATAAGATACCAGGACGGCGCGCCTCCAGCACCACAGAGAACCCTTTTTCGACGGCGTAGGTCGTCAAAATGCGGTCAATCTGGTCGGCAAGTTCCTGGATGCTTTTAGTTTCGATGTCTTTCAGCTCCTCTGTTTTATCTTCGAGAAGGCGCTGAAAGGTTGCTTCGTCCTGCTCCAGTATTGCGGTACGGTACTGCCGCTCCGCTGGGATGAGTTTGGGCAGAGCCGCCTCAACATCCTTTCGACGCGCGAGCAACTTGGCCTTCTCGGCCAGCATATCTTTCTGTAGCTTTTCAGCCAGTTTCTCCATGCGCGCCTTGGCGGCTTTACCGGCCTTGGATCCAAGGGCGACCCCCCTGAAATCCATCACGCTGATCTTCAAAGATTCCTGGCTGGATGCCGTCGACGGAACGATGAGGAGAAGACTCATACTCAGACAGGCGACAGCACATCCGGTGCATATACGTATCAAGACTGAGATCGTGTTCATCGGTCCCTCTTATCGCGAGATTCTTCCAACTGTTGTCTTAAACTGTCCGCCATCCGCTTCGCCTTAGCCTGTAAGGCTGGAGATCCTTCGCGAGCAATAGACGCCGTCAACTCCTCCCAGTGGGAGGCGTATCGGCGCGCAACACCAGTCAATCGCTCCACCAGTCTCTCGCCAATCGGATCAGGATTACCTCGCTCCTGATAGGTGACACCTCCAGCATCGAATTGAAGGTACTCCACCCAGTGCAGCTTTCCCTCGTACCAATGCAATCGGATGAGCTGGGCTTGGCAGCGTCGGTTCACCGACTCCAGTTGCAGAAGATCGGTAGTGTCGAGGTCTGCCGGCGCTCGTTGTAACTCTGTCGCGCGGGTAATCTCATAGACCTGTTGCCAACCCAGGCCGACGACCAACTGGTTGTACATCGCAGTGTAAGGGACCGGCGCTTTGTAATCGGCGCCCAAGATGACTGCCGGGCAGGCCAATAAGAGAAATGCGCACAGGGCAACAGGTCTGAGCGAATGCTGTGTTCCCATACGCAATACGGCAGTCTTCATCCGATATCTGCCGGCCGGAATGCTGGATCGCGAATCGGAATCACTCAGAGGGCCAAGCGGCCAGGCACAGGCGGCGGCGGTGTTGGGGCTGACTGTGACCTTGGGATTGACTGTGGTCTTGTGGTGGCCAGAAGCCGGCGGTCGGTCTGCTCCAGGATGAGAGGCGGCCACCAGGTGGTCCATGTCCAGACACCCGACAAGTCGCCTCGGGTCAGGACTTCCACCAGGGATCGGTCGGCCCCCACGTCCCGGACAGCCACGTACACGATCTCTCCCATGCTCTCTTCCCTGTATGCAGCGGAGAAATACGTAAGTTGCGGGTTGGAATGACTCGGCACGAGATCGGTCGGAAAAAAGTTAAGGTCCCGAAGCGCTTGATTGACAGCTACGAGCGTCTCCTTGGCGGGACGCGGGTAGGCCTTGATGACTCGATTGCCGTCTGGAAAGCCTGCACAACCAGCCATCTCCAGGAAGAGCAGCAACGTCAGGATTTGTCGACAGCGTCGATAGCGCATAACGCCTCCTTTAGCAAACTTAGGATGCACCCTTGAGCGCTACGGCGATCTCGTTCTGGATCCGTTCTGAGGCGGCGCGATCTCCGAAGATCCCGATGCGAACCCGCACCGAGGTCGTATCTTTTGTGACGGGTAAGACGGTGACTATGACAGATGTCCCGTCCGGGTCCGTCCCGCTTGCCTTAGCGCTGATCTGATCTTTCTGTGTATCTGAGACGCTGATACGCATGGTCCTCAAGGTATGAAGCGCCGTATTCCACACGGCCTCGTAAGGCGCGGCGTAGATCTGTTCGAGTTCAGCCTTGGCATAACTGGTCCCGGCAACCCCGCCGCTCGTACCCACACCCATGAGGATGACGGGGCACCCTTGCAGAGATCCGGCCATTGTCAGAAGCGCTATCAACGCGATTCGCCGGAGGCATCGAGAATGGTTTATCCTCCTTCTCCTTTTTCGTCCGCATCGTGTCGCCCGGCCAGCCACCAGGCCAGCAGGATCGTCAATGCCATAAAGATCGGCGTGATGCCGTATGCAAGGGTAATGATGACGATCTGTCGCATGCCTGTCTTTCCGCGATAGGCGTCTGCAGACTATACGGTGCTGGCCACCTTGTGTGAAGATGAGAAGAGACTGTTCTCCAGGCCAGGATGTTCTCGAAGGAGTTCCTGAGGCAGGCCGAAGTTGACCTCCTCCTTGATCGCTTCAATCTCTTCGATATCGGTCACGCCTAACCCCTGAAAGTACTGAATAACTCCCTGAACCAGATACTCTGGGGCTGATGCTCCTGCAGTAACCCCGATGATCCGTGTGCCCTCAAGCCACTCCGGATTGATCTCACTGACATCATCGATCAGGTGGGCCCGTATACCCATCCCTTTGGCGACCTCAATCAATCGTTTGGAATTCGAACTGTTCTGCGATCCGAGGGCCAGAATCAGATCAACACGCGAGGCCAACTCTTTCAATGCGGTTTGCCGATTCTGGGTTGCGTAACAGATATCTTCCTTGGACGGAAAGGCCAGCGCCGGGAACTTCCGTTTGAGCGCCTCAATAATCCCTGTGGTGTCGTCCAGACTGAGCGTCGTTTGCGTGATCACCGCCACCTTCATGGGATCAGGAACGTTCAACTCCTCCAACTGCTCCGCCGACCCGATGACGGTGATGGCATCCGGCGCCTCGCCCGTCGTTCCGATCACCTCATCGTGCCCTTTGTGTCCGACCAGGATGATCGAGTGGCCATCCCTGGCAAATTTAATCGCCTCGTTATGCACTTTTGTCACCAGGGGGCATGTGGCATCGATGACCTTTAACTGTTTGGCTGCGGCTTGGGCGCGCACATCCGGAGACACCCCATGGGCGCTAAAAATGACGAGTGCGCCATCGGGAACCTCGTCCAGGTCATCAACAAAGATGACCCCATTCTGTCGAAGCTCATCCACGACATGACGATTATGGACGATCTCCTTCCGGACATACACCTGCTCATCGTATAGCTCCAGGGCGATCTTGACCACATCAATAGCCCGATCTACACCGGCACAAAACCCTCTCGGCGTAGCAAGAATCAGCTTTTCAACACTCATCAAGAAACCTCGCCGCGTATGTCTTTCACGTTCAATCGATTCGGGGAATGGTTGTAGCAGGTATCATAGCAGGGGGGAGCGATACTGTCAAAATACCACCTTCCGTAAGACCTTGGTCCCTTCCCGGCAACGGACCGGTGCGTCCTTTGCCTCTCTCGATGAGGATAGACCCCACCTCGTAACATCTTCACCATAGCCCGTCTTCGCTCTGCCTGTCAAGGCAATCGCAGCCCCCATTTTCATTGAACGATGAGAGGGTGACAGAATCATTGAACTATCATACCAAAAATTACGTCTTGACACTGCACAAGGAGGTTTGTAACCTCTTGGCATATTATGACGACGTTGCACAATTGAGCGAGAGACGATGAGAGACTCAATATTCAGGCGGTTTACGCTCACAAGCATCTTGGTCTTGTTGTTCACCTTGGCCGGCCTGGTCCCCTTGGCAGTCTTTGGTCTCTCTGTCCTTCAAATGGTATCGAACCACTTCATGCAGAGCACCATGGAGGAGCTTAAGCGGAGCGTTCTGAGCGATGCTCACCAGATACAACACGGCTTCGACATGGCTCAAGATGATCTCCCCGTCCTGAGTCACGTGGCCGCTATGCGGGAGCTGATCGAAGCTCGAGTCCGTCGCGACCCGGCTCGGATCGAGCAATGGCGGCAGGCGCTGGAGCGGGTCTTCCTCGCATTCTCGAGAAACCGGAAGGTGTACCACCAGATCCGCTACCTGGACGAAGGGGGCCAGGAGTTGGTTCGAGTTGACGCCGATGGTGTGAATCCGCCACGCACCGTTCCCCGTGACCAGCTTCAGAATCAGCGGCAGCGGCCCTATTTTTCGGAGACCATGACGCTCGGGCCAGGTCAAGTTTACACCTCCCCGCTGAATTTAAACCGAGAGGATGGTCAGGTCGAGGTCCCGTACCGTCCTGTCATCCACTACGCCACGCCCCTCTTCGATGACGCGGGGCATCAACGCGGGATCGTGATTATCAACCTGATGGTGGGTCCTCTCCTCGAGGCGCTGCATCAGGAGGGAAAAGCCGCCAGGAAGGTCGTCTATGCCGTTGATCAGGAGGGGTTCTACCTCCTCCACCCCGATCCGGCGAAGCGGTGGGGTGGTCCCCGCGACCTGAACACGGGGGAACGGATCGAACGGGACTTCCCCACCCTCGCCACCCAGATCCTCTCTCGACACGCTGTCGCGACGGTCATGGGAGAGCAGGTCATCACCTCCCAGTCGCTAGCCCTTAGCGCGAGTCGCTCAGACCTCTCCCTGATCATCGTCGAGCGTATGCCCATACGCATCGTCTTGGCGCCTGTCGCGGACCTTCGCCGGTATCTGCTAATCCTGCTCGTGGGGGTGGGCGTCGTTGCTGTGGCGGGCGCCGTCTTGATAGGGAGCAGACTCGCTCGTCCCATCGTGACCTTGGCACAGGCCGCCCATCAGATCCAGCAGGGCGATCTGGGAATCAGGGTAGAAGCCGGTGGGTCCCGCGAGATCGCGGCGCTAGGTGAAACGTTCAATGCCATGGCGGAAGGTCTGGCCCAATCCCGCGGCCAGATCGAGAGGCAGATGGCCGAACTGATGGCCCGCCAGCGGATGATCGAAAGCATCCTCTGCTGCCAGGGCCTGACGAAGCAGATGAGTATCGCCCTGCAGGAGATCCTCGCCCTGCTTGGGCCAACCATCAAGGGGGCGCTCTACCTGGTGGAGGATGGCAGACTGGTGCTCAAAGTCGAGAAAGGCTTTTCCCAGACCTTCCTGGCCCTGGGCCGGGACGTGCCGATGGACGCCTGTCCGTGGGTCGGGGCGCCCACCGAGACGTGCATCCCATGGGAAGGGACTAATCCCATTACGGAGGCGCTGCGGCAGGAGGGGGTGATGGCCTGGACCAGCCTGCCCCTCGTGGTGGATGAGAAGTCGGAGGGTATCCTGCTCCTGGCTAACAGTCAGGCAAAGTTGATGGACGAGGACACGTCGCACACCCTGAGGGCGATGATCGACCAGGTGACTGTGGCGCTCCACCATGCCAGACTGCACACCGAGAGCCGGGAGCGGCTGGCGCGGCTAACCACCCTTCGGGAGATCGACCAGGCCATCGCCGCCCAGCTCTCCTTAGAAGAGGTGGTCAGCGTGGTGCTCGAGCGGGTGCATCCCCACGTAAAGGCTGACGCGGTGGGGCTGAGCCTAATCGACTGGGAGACGAAGCGGACTAGCACTGCCCATCTTCGTCTGCCGGGGGGAGTGGATATCCAAGACGAGGCCTTTACGCTGAGCGAGAGCCTGCTGGAGGCTTTATGCGTGCGGTTAGAGCCGGTCATCATTTACGACCTGGTGGGCGACCCTCGAGTCATTAACCATCGGGGGATCATTCGCCGGTACGGCCTTAAGTCATATCTGGGCGTGCCCCTCATTATGCAGGCCCAGGCCATCGGTATACTTCACGTGTGTACCACGACCCCCCACCGCTTCGAAGCCGACGAGGTAGATTTCTTCGCGACCCTCGCCGGGCAGGCGGCCATCGCCGCCCAGAACGCCCGTATGTACGAGATGGCGGTACGCCGGGGCGAGGCGTTAGTCGCCTTAACCCAGAGCACCACCACCCTCGCCCGATCTGGTCCGGAGCCGGAGGCGATCTCTACCATGCTGGAGAGCGTCAGCCGGGCGACGGGAGCCAGCCGGAGCGCCTGGCTGGCGTACGACGAGGCCGCCAGGCTCCTCCACGTGGGGGCATCGGTCGGCTTTCCACCGGAGGCGCTCCGCCAAGCCGAACACGCGCTCACGATGTCTCTCTCTGACCCCTGGGCGCCGGCTCTAGCCGCCGTCGAAGGCCGATCGTTCTACCTCAAGCAGACTGTCGGCAGCCCGATTTGGCCGGTCGTCGATCCGGATGCGCGTTCCGCTTACTTTGCTCCACTGACTTACAGCGGCCGGCTGTATGGCGTTCTTGTGCTCCTCTCGGAAGAGGAGGATGGTTTTGGATCGGAGGCGTTGTCGTTGGCCGATACCTTCGCCCTGTACACTGGCGCCGCCTTGGCCAATGGCAAGCTCTATAAGGAGCTTCAGCTTGCGGCCCTTCAGCTCGAAGCCAAGGTTGAAGATCGAACCCAGGAGCTTAAGGCGGTCAACGTTCAACTGGAGGCCGTCTCCCGACACAAATCCGCGTTCCTGGCCAACATGTCCCACGAGCTGCGGACCCCGCTGAACGGGATCATCGGCTTCGCCGAGCTCCTGCAAGACCCGACCTTCGGGCCGCTCAACGAGAAGCAGGCCCGGTACCTGGACCACATCCACACAAGCGGCAAGCACCTCCTCGCCCTCATCAACGACCTCCTCGACCTCTCCAAAGTCGAGGCGGGTAAGCTTGAGCTGCGGCGCGAAACCTTCAGCCTCGCCGAGGCACTCGAGACCGTCCTCTACACCATTCGTCCCCAGGCCGAGGCGAAAGGGATCGCGCTCAGTCCCACGGTGGAGACCGCGCTGCCGCTGATCCTCGCCGATCCCGTCCGCTTCACGCAGATCCTGTACAACCTCCTCTCCAACGCCGTTAAGTTTACCCCAGAAGGCGGCCGAATCACGGTCACCGTACGCACAGTGCGGAGTGCAGGCTGCGGTGTGCGGCGTCCCACGCCTCGGACACTCCCACGGGGGTCGAGATCGCTATTGCGGACACCGGGATTGGGATCGCGGCGGAGGATATGCCCAGGCTCTTTCAGCCCTTCACCCAACTGGAGTCCTCGGTCACAAAGCGGCACCAGGGTACCGGGCTCGGCCTCGCCCTCACGAAGCAGCTCATCGAGCTACATGGCGGCAGGATCTGGGCCGCCTCAGAGGGCGCAGGCCACGGGAGCACCTTCACGATCTGTATCTGTCTCCCCCCGGAAAGATAGGCTGTGCAGCCAGAGGACAGCGTGGTACACAAGACGATCCTGGTCGTAGAGGACCACCAGGTGAGCCGGGATCTCGTGGTAGAGCTCCTGACGGCGGCAGGCTATATTGTCCTGGAGGCCGAAGACGGTCTCGGCCTGATCGAGAGGGTCAAGCACGAGCGCCCCGACCTGATTCTCATGGACCTTCAGCTCCCCCACATCGACGGCTTCACCCTCATCCGTCAGCTCAAGGCTGATGCCGAGACGCGGGAGATCCCGGTCCTGGCGGCAACCGCCTATACCCAGCCGGAGCAAAAGGCGAGTGCCCTCGATGCCGGTTGCGCCTACTACCTCACCAAACCCCTCGACACACAAGCGGTCCTCTCCGTCGTCGCCCGCTTCCTGGGGCGGTGAGGGCGGACTTCCGTCCAAGGGAGGAACGATGTCGCTGAAGGCTGTCCTGTTCGATGCCGGCAATACCGTCATGCTCCTCAACTATGGTGTGGTGACCGAGGCCCTGGCGGCAGAGGGGTTTGAGATCGAGGAATCGGCAGTGCGGGAGGCGGAATATCGCGCCCGAGTGCGTCTCGATTCGATCCTGGCTCGGCGTAACTCCACCGAAGCACCGCAGATCTTCCAGACGTACATGCGCTTTGTCTGCGAGGGTGTCGGGGTTCCATGGGGAGCAGCCACGGAGCGGGCCCTTGAGCGAATCGCTGAGTACCATCGGGAGCATAACCTCTGGAACCAGCCTGATCCGCAGGCCCGGACAGTGCTCCACACGCTGCACTCCCACGGGCTCACGCTCGGCATGATCTCGAATTCGAACGGGTGGGTCGAACAGCTTGTGACGGAGACAGGGTTGCGTCAATACTTTCAGTTCGTTTTGGACTCACGGCTTGTTGGGGTGGAAAAGCCTGATCCCAGGATCTTTCAGATCGCGCTGGACCAGGTCGGGATCAGTCCCGCCGAGGCCCTCTACATCGGCGACCTGTACTCCATCGATGTCGTGGGATCGAGGGCGGCAGGGATGCACGCGATCCTGCTCGATCCGGCCGGCCTGTGGGACCACGTAGACTGCCCCAAGGCACGCGACCTGTCGGAAGCCGCCGATCTGATCCTGAGCCGGCTTTCGTTCGCGAGGCCTCATCAGGGTTGCTCACCGTCAATCCCGGTCTCCTCGCTCACTGAATAAGAAGCTTCTGCTTGACAGAGTGCCATAGGACGACTACACTATCCGCTGGGACAAAGCAGGTAGTGAGGCGAAGGAGGCCATTGGCCTCCTCTCAGTTTTCGGACGCCGTGATCCAGGAGGACCAAAACAGTGTACGCCATTATCGAGTCGGGAGGCAAACAATGCCGTGTCAGCCCTGGCGATCTCGTCACCCTTGAACGCATTGAAGGTGATGCAGGGAAGCAGGTCGAGCTGTCAAAGGTACTGCTGTTGGCCGATGGGGAACAGGTAAAGGTCGGGACACCTTACCTGCAGGACGCCATGGTCATGAGCGAGATCGTCAGACAGGGACGCGGGCCTAAGATTATCGTATTCAAATTTAAACGGCGAAAGCGGTATCGGCGCACACAAGGACACCGCCAGGAGCAGACGACCTTACGAATCACAGAGATCAGAGGCTAGGGCGAAACGCGTTCATAGATCACCGCACGCGGTGGATATTCTATGAACTATCAACTACGAGCTCATGGAGGTAGGCGATGGCACATAAAAAAGGGATGGGAAGTTCACGGAATGGTCGGGATAGCCAAAGTCAGCGGCTGGGCATGAAGGCTGCCTCTGGGCAGACTGTCTCAGGCGGCAGTATTCTGATCAGGCAGCGTGGTACTCATTTTAAGCCGGGTAAGAATGTTGGAATCGGCTCTGATGATACGCTGTTTGCCAAGGTGTCAGGGGTCGTGACCGTCGAGCGCCGCGGGGTACAGGGCCGCTTCCTCAGTATCAGGACTGTCTGATAGCCTTCCTTCGAATCTAGCAGTCAGCGCTCAGGCTATTAGGCTGAAGGCTGTTAGGTAAGTTCTCCTCCAGGTTTTGGTCTTTAGTTTTCGACCTGTTGCCCGTGGCGTTGATAGCTTCTTGGAAGTATGTTTGCGCGCTGTGGTGAAACCGCGCCTCATGGGGTAGTGCTCTGATTTTCATCGATGAGGCCCGTATCCGGGTGAAAGCTGGGGACGGCGGCCGAGGCTGTATTAGTTTCCGGCGAGAGGCGCATGTCCCAAGAGGTGGGCCGGATGGCGGCGACGGCGGCAACGGCGGAAGTGTATATCTTATCGCTCGTCGTTCCTACCGGACCTTAAGCGACCAGAAGTATCATCGGTACGCTGGCGCTAAAGACGGCGTGAACGGGCGTGGCAAAAGGATGTATGGCCGGAATGGCGATGATCTCATTATTCCGGTCCCGCTTGGAACGCTTGTTGTAGACGGCCAGACGGAAGAGTTTCTCGCTGATCTGGTTGAGGACGGACAACGGTTTCTGGCCGCCAAAGGAGGAAAAGGCGGCCGAGGCAACTCCCATTTTGCCACTCCCGTCCGCCAGGCGCCACGCATTGCCGAGCCAGGGCAGCCGGGGCAGGAACAGTGGCTTCACCTGACACTGAAACTGCTCGCCGATGTTGGTCTGATCGGTCTCCCCAATGCGGGAAAATCCGCTCTGCTCTGCCGTGTTTCTGCCGCCCACTCGAAGGTGGCAGCATACCCCTTTACAACACTGACTCCGCACCTCGGAACCGTTGAGATTGATCTCTTGGGTGCCTTCGTGGTGGCCGATATCCCTGGCCTGATCGAGGGGGCCTCCTCAGGAGCCGGTCTTGGGATTCGTTTTCTGCGGCATATCGAGCGAACCCGCCTGTTGGTTCATGTCATTGATGTGTCTGACGCCGCACAGGATCCCCTCGAAGCATTATCGGTTATTGAGGAAGAGCTCCGAGCCTTCAATCCCGAGCTGCTCACGCGTCCTCGCGTCATTGCCGCAAATAAGATCGATCTCGCTCACGACACCGCTCTACCCAAGCTCCGTCTCTTCTGCGCCGAGCGGGCACTCCCTCTTTTCCCAGTATCAGCCGTTACTGGTGAGGGGATTGAGCCACTGATCCGATACTTGACCGATCAGATTCACAGAGGTGCCGTGTGTCACAGCGGAGCCCTCAATCGTCCGCACGCGGAGCCAGGGATAACAAAGATGCCGGTGGTGAATATCCCATGAGTCGATCGGAAAAATCATCGTCGGATACGCGATCCACCTCTTCGACTGGACCTCTGACGAGCCGGATCGAACCGCTCAGGACAGCGGTACGGGATGCAAAACGGTTGGTCGTAAAGGTCGGATCGGCCGTCCTGTCCATGGGCGACATCGCCCTGCATCAGGCGACACTGGAGCGGATCTGTTGTGAGCTCATCCGGCTTCGGAAGGAGGGGTATCAGGTGGTCCTGGTCTCCTCGGGTGCTATCCTGGCTGGGATGGGTCGGCTTGGACTGACTGAGCGGCCCAGGAGTATCCCCTTAAAGCAGGCCGCCGCCGCCGTCGGTCAGAGCCTGCTCATGCGCCACTACGAAGAGGCCTTTGCGCCGCATGGCCAGAAGTTGGGGCAGCTTTTACTGACCCAGGAGGACTTTCGTTCGCGGCATCGGTACCTCAATGCGCGCAATACCTTATTTACGCTTCTCCACCTGGGTGTACTGCCGATCATTAACGAGAACGATACGGTTGCCATAGAGGAGATCAGATTCGGCGACAATGACCATCTGTCGGCGCTGGTTGCGACACTGCTCGGGGCGGATCTCCTCATTATCCTGACCGATCTTGACGGACTGTACACGGCCGATCCGAGAAAAGATCCCGATGCAGAGCTTATCCATGAGGTGCCCCGACGAGCGGCGGGACTTCACTTTTGGGCCGATGAATCGGGAACCGGGCTCGGCACTGGCGGGATGGCCGCCAAGGTAAAGGCGGCGCGCCGGGCGGCGGCATCTGGTATCCCAACCGTCATAGCGAACGGTCTGGTGGAGGGAATCCTTGGACAGGTCGTACGTGGCGAGGTGGTCGGTACTGTCTTTCAGGCGTCTACGTCCAGGATGCGGAGCCGTAAACGTTGGCTGGCGTTTGCGACGGAGCGTAGAGGGCGGATTACGGTAGATGCCGGGGCCAAGGAGGCGCTCATTCGCAACGGGAAGAGCCTTCTACCATCCGGGGTTGTCTCGGTAGATGGCGTATTCGAGGGGGGCGAGGTGGTCAGCCTCTGTGATATCGACGGGGTGGAATTCGCGAGGGGTGTAGCCAGCTATGATGCGGCACAGGTGGATCAGATCAAGGGCATCAGGAGCAACCAGATCGAGCATACGCTTGGCGTCAAGCCATTTGATGAGATCGTTCACAGGGATAACCTGGTGATACTGGAATGAGAGACGTGCAAGGTTCACAGTTCAAAGTTCAAGGTTCACAGTTCAACGTTCAAGGTTCAACGTTCAAAGTTCAAAGTTCAAGGTTCAAGGTTCAAGGTTAGGAAGTCAAGAATTGAAACATTCACAGCGGGCATAGCATGACGGCGCAGATGGTCAAAGAGTTGGGAGAGGCGGCGCGACGCGCGGCGCGAGCCCTTGCCATGGTGGTGCCGGAGGTGAAAAACCGTGCGGTGACGGCTATGGCAGACGCACTGTGGAGCGGCCGAGCTGCGATCTTGTCGGCAAATGCGCTCGATCTGGCAGAGGCCAGGTCACAGCATCATTCGCCCGCCGTGCTGGATCGGCTGACGCTTGACGAAAAGCGAATTGAGAAGATGGCGGCCGGCGTGCGACAAGTGGCGACACTTCCTGATCCTGTCGGAGAGATTACCGGCATGTGGCGTCGCCCAAACGGCCTGCTCGTTGGCCGTATGCGGGTGCCGCTCGGGGTCATCGGTATTATCTACGAGGCCAGGCCTGGGGTCACTGCCGACGCAACGGCGCTTTGTCTGAAGTCGGGGAATGCCGCCATTTTGAAGGGGGGGCGCGAGGCGATTCGCAGTAATCGAGTCATCAGCCGTCTGCTGTCGGATACCGCTATAGAATGCGGCCTGCCCAAGGGTTGCGTCGCGTTCATCGATTCGGTTGATCGAGAGGCGGTGACACACCTCCTGCAGCTTACCGGACTTGTGGACCTGATTATCCCTCGAGGAGGCGAAGAGTTGATCCGAGCGGTACAGCGGACCTCAACCATTCCGATTCTGGCTCACGATAAAGGTCTTTGCCATACCTACGTCGATGAGGGCGCGGATCTTACGATGGCAGAGGAGATTGCCTGTAATGCCAAGGTGGAGCGGCCAGGTGTCTGCAACGCCATGGAGAGTCTGCTGGTACATGAGCGAGTTGCGACTGACTTCCTGCCGCGGATCATTCGACGGTTGCGCGAGTTCGGGGTGGAGGTCCGGGGTTGCCCTCGAACACAGGCCTTGGTCCACGATGTCGTCCCTGTGACAGAGATAGACTGGGATACCGAGTATCTCGACCTGATCCTATCGATACGGGTCGTCGGCTCATTCGAAGAGGCGTTGGCGCACATCGCTGCGCACGGCTCCGGCCTGGCCGAGGCGATTGTCACAGCGGATCATGGCCGGGCTATGCGTTTCCTTCGCGAGGTAGATGCCGGCGCCGTATTCGTCAATGCCTCGACCCGTTTTACTGACGGCGCCGAGTTTGGGATGGGGGCTGAAATGGGGATCAGTACACAAAAGCTCCACGCCCGTGGGCCGGTCGGTCTTACTGGGCTGACCTGCGAAAAGTTTATTGTATTCGGAGAGGGCCAGGTGCGAGACTCAAGCAAATGATGTTCAACGTTCAACGTTCAACGTTCAAAGTTTAAGGTTCAAAGTTAACGGAGTGTCAAATTCGTGGGTGTAGCTCACTGCTTGAAGAAGCAAGTTTTCAACGTGGAACCTTGAACCTTGAACGTTGAACTCGCCGTAAGGTGATCATGCATATCGGTGTGATGGGGGGGACCTTCGACCCGATTCATCTCGGTCATCTGCGAGCTGCTGAGGAGATCTATTGGGCCTTTGAGCTGGATAGCATCATCTTCGTGCCCGCCGCGCGGCCTCCTCACAAAGAGGAGGAGTTTGAGGCCTCAGCCATACACCGGTACGAAATGGTCTCGCTGGCGACAGTCTACACGCCATACTTCAGCGTGTCCCCTGTTGAGCTGAGCCGACCAGGCCGATCCTACTCGGTCGAAACGTTGCGGGAGTTTCGAAAGTTGTACGGAGATGAGAGCACCATCTATTTTATTATGGGGGTGGATGCGTTCCTTGATATGGCGACATGGAAAGACGTGCAGGAGTTGCTGTCGCTGGCCCAGGTCGTGGTGACGGCCCGCCCAGGCTGGCGGCTCGATGAAGTAGAACGCTCCATGACCTCCGAGCAGTGGCGTATGCTGGGCAACCCACGATTCAAATATCTGAAGATTGCCGAGATCACGCGGGAGACCGCGAACGCGCACCATGAACCATCCCTGGTCCTCTTGGTGGAAGTCGTCTCGCTGGACATCTCTTCCAGCGAGATCCGGCAACTCGTCAAGGAGGGAAGAAGCATTCGGCATCTGGTAGCCGACTCGGTCGCTGCGTACATAGGCAAGCATCATCTCTATCAACCCGGACAAAGAGGCGTATAGCCCGATACGAGGCTTTGACGTGAGCACACCCACACGACCTGTATTGCCGAGCGAGGCTAGAAGAAAGCTCGATACCGACACGCTGCTGCAACTTATTGTCTCAGAGGCCTTTGAGATAAAGCCGACCGCTATTGTGCACCTCGACCTCCGGAAACTTTGCGCTTTTACCGACCATTTTCTTATTGTCAGCGTCCCCTCGACTCGGCAGGTCCGGGCCATCGCCGAACGGATCGAAAAGCGGCTTCGAGAAGAATACGTTCGGATATTCCATCGAGAGGAGGATCTGCAAGCCCGTTGGATTCTTCTTGACTATAGCGATGTTATCATTCATATTTTCGACGATGAGATGCGGCTGCATTACGACTTGGAGGGCTTATGGGCCGACGCGCCGAGACGAGAGTGGGTGCAGAGTAGCGGGTCGGTTCCTCTGGGGTAAACTGCCATCATGAGGTCGATATACGTGAAGCGGAAGGCGGATAAGCCTCGCTTCTTTTTTTGTTGGGGGCCGGCTGCGGCTCCGCTCTTCCCTCTCTCTTTCTGGGGCGAGGGCATGTTGCAGAATTGCCAAGGTGGTCTGCCTGCGTGCAGCCACGTACAGGCAGGGAGGTAATGGGGATGCCGTTGAGGGCGGCCATACTGGAACGATTAAAGGAAAGGCTGCTGGAGAAGCGGCGCGTGTTAATTAATACGGTACGGGAGAAGCGCGCAAACACTCTGGAGGGCGGTAGCGATGGGACGCAGGACATTGCCGATCAAGCTACTACAGCCTATACCAAGGAGTTCCTGCTTTCTATCAGCGACACTGAACGCCAGTTATTGAAGCAGGTGGACGCTGCCCTGGAGAAGATGCAACTGAAGAAATACGGCAGATGTGAACGGTGTGACGAGCCGATCAGCGAGAAACGACTTGACGCATTGCCCTTTGCCCGTTTTTGCATTACCTGCCAGGAGGAAGAGGAGCGGAGCTGAAGGAGCTGCTGGCGGCCTTTCTCCATCTGATTTTTCCTTTCCCCTGCCGAGTGTGTCATCGGCCCCTGGATGCGAATCGCCGATCCGCTATCTGCGGCCGTTGCTGGCTAACGATCCGATCCGTTTCTGAGCCATCCTGCCCGCGCTGCGGCAGACCATTCGCTTCGCCGAGAACCCTTGAGGAAAGCCCTGGGCACCTTTGCGGGCGCTGCCGGGAACAGCCGCCGCCGTTTGTCATGGCAAGGGCGGCAGCGATGTATGAAGCAGACGGTACGATGCGCCAGGCTATCTTACTGTTAAAGTATGGCGGCCGCCGTACGCTTGCCCGCTACTTGGGTCGTTTGATGGCTGAGGAGGCCGGACGACTATTCGATCCTCGCCGGTTTGATCTCGTGATCCCGGTTCCGCTCCATCCAAAGCGAGAGCGAGGACGAGGCTTTAATCAGGCGAGGCTGCTGGCCAAGGAGTTCGGAGCCGGCTGTGGCCTTCCTGTTAGTCACAGCCTGTTGTGGCGAGTCCGGCCGACGGAGGTCCAGAGCGGCGGTCGGAAAGAGCGAGAGCATAACGTCAAGGGGGCCTTTGTTGCCCCTCGGCCCGATCTGGTGAAAAATATGAAGCTTCTCCTGATTGATGATGTTCTGACGACTGGCGCTACCGTCAGTGAATGCACGAAAGTCCTGCTCGCTGCCGGTGCTGCGGAGGTGAGCGTCTACACCCTCTCCAGAGTACAGTGACGGCACGGGCGCTTGCCCTGTGTTGTTATCCGCTTGCGTGCTCAATGTCCGTGTATCGGCTGCTGAACCGAACGAACGATAATTGCAACGCGCATGTCCGAAGAAAGGAGGCCATTCCCATGAAACGACTGCTCAGTGCCGGCGTGATGGTTGGTCTGCTTGTGTCGGTAGCCTCAATTTCGTGGGCTGAGACCTCGGTCAAGAGCTCGAAGAGCAACTCACAAGATCGCACTGCTGGAACAGAAGGAAGCCAGGGGCAAGGGGCTAAGTCGATTGTTGCGCCTGCACCACAGGGCCAGCAAGACCCGTGTGTGAATGTCAAGCATGACCCGAAACAATATGCAGCCTGTCAAGATGCCACAAAACCCGTCGGCCTGACTACACGTCCGAAGCGTCAAGGATATTGATTAGTCGGTTATTCGATGGACGGGAGGACCGAGGGGCAAGCGAGAAAAAATCCAGGAGATAGCCCTTAAGGCATTGACTTTTCGGATCAAAGGCCTTATAAAAAAGGGCTGATTTATATTCCAGCAGAATACGTTGTTGTGGTTCGTTCGTTGACTGAAATAACAGGCGTCGGTTCGTTACTTCAAGAAGGAGAAGAGAGATATGGCGATTAAGGCTGCGATCAACGGATTTGGTCGCATCGGGCGAAATGTGTTTCGGGCGGCGCTGGAAGATCAGGATCTGGAGTTTGTAGCGGTAAACGATATCACAGATGCCAAGACCCTTGCGCATCTGTTGAAGTACGATTCCGTTCATGGAGTGCTCGATGCGGAGATCAAGGCAAAAGAGAGCGCGATTGTCGTAGACGGCCGCGAGATCAAGATCTTTTCCCAGCGGGATCCGGCGGCACTTCCCTGGAAAGAACTGGGAATACAGGTCGTCGTCGAGTCGACTGGACGCTTTACCGATAAGGCCGGCGCGAGCAAGCATCTTCAGGCCGGGGCGCAGAAGGTTATCATCTCGGCGCCGGCGACGGATCCGGACATTACGATAGTGCTGGGTGTCAATGAGGCCATGTACGATCCAGCGAAGCACGCGGTCATCAGCAACGCATCATGTACCACCAACTGTCTTGCGCCCATCGCGAAGGTGATCATGGAGAACTTCGGGATACGACATGGTCTCGTTACCACCATCCATTCCTATACCAATGACCAGCAGATCCTCGATCTGCCGCATTCCGATCTCCGCCGAGCGAGAGCTGCCGGTCTCTCTCAGATTCCAACCAGTACCGGGGCGGCTAAGGCAGTTGGCCTGGTACTGCCTGCGCTGCAAGGTAAGATGCACGGCCTTGCCATCCGCGTCCCAACGCCCAATGTGTCGCTGGTCGATCTCGTCGCGGAGACCGAGCGAGTCGTGACTGTCCAAGAGCTCAATGCGGCCCTTCAGAAGGCCGCCGAGGGGGAGCTGAAGGGGATCCTCGGTTACTGCGAGGAGCCGTTGGTTTCTATCGATTTTAATGGCAATCCGCTCTCGTCGATTGTCGACAGCCTATCGACCTCGGTGGTCGATGGTACGCTGATCAAGGTTCTGTCATGGTACGACAACGAGTGGGGTTATTCCTGTCGAGTCCGCGACTTGATTAAGTTTATCGCATCACGATCATAACGCATGCAGTGAGTGGGCGGGTCAACGACCTGTCTACGCGTTTGATGTATGGTTCCGATCAAACGGTTCTACTCTGGCTGTACAAGGGAATACTATGGCGAAACTTTGTATCGATGATCTGAAACTCTCAGGGAAACGGATCCTGATCCGCGTCGATTTCAATGTCCCGATGAATGAGCAGGGGATGATTACCGACGATACGCGTATCCGCGCTGCCCTTCCGACGATCAACTATGCGGTCCAGCACGGGGCGAAGGTTCTCCTGATCTCGCACCTTGGCCGCCCGAAGGGGAACCCTAGTCTCAAGTTCAGCCTTCGACCGGCAGCAGAGCGACTGGCGACATTGCTGGGAAATCCTGTGGGAATGGCCGAGGATTGTGTAGGATCCGGAGTAAAGGCGCGAATCGACAGGATGGCTGCGGGGCAGGTGATGTTGCTGGAGAATTGCCGCTTTCACCTGGAGGAAGAGAAGAACGATGAAGAGTTTTCGCGGGCGCTGGCGGAGCTGTGTGACCTGTATGTGAACGATGCCTTTGGAACTGCGCATCGGGCCCATGCCTCCACCGTCGGGGTGACACGTTTTGTCTCACAATCGGCGTCCGGGTTTCTCATGCAAAAGGAACTCGTACAGCTTGGAGCACTACTCGATCATCCTAAGCGTCCCTTTATCGCGATCCTTGGAGGGGCTAAGGTGTCTGATAAGATAGGGGTTCTGGCCAATCTGCTTCCCAAGGTGGATAGCCTCCTGATTGGCGGCGGTATGGCGTATACATTCCTGAAGGCGCAAGGACAAGAGGTTGGAAGTTCTCGAGTCGAGGCCGACGGACTCAAGATCGCGCAGGAGACGATGGAGCAGGCTGGGCGTTCGAATGTTGCTATTCATCTGCCTAGCGACCATGTCATTGCTGAGCGAATCGACGCACACGCGTCAACCATGCAGGTAGAGGGCAGTATTCCAATCGGTTCGATGGGTCTCGATATCGGTCCCGCGACGATCAGCCGATTCATTCGAGAGATCGAGCGCGCCAACACGATCCTGTGGAACGGGCCAATGGGCGTTTTTGAGCTCCTCCCATTCAGGGAAGGGACGTTCGCCTTGGCCAAGGCGGTTGCAGCCGGCCACGCGCACTCGGTGATTGGAGGGGGCGATACGGCGGCCGCAGTTTCGTTGGCTGGTGTTGCTGAACAGATGACCCATATTTCTACGGGGGGTGGTGCATCCCTGGAGTTTCTGGAAGGGAAGGAACTGCCAGGTATCGCCGCACTCACCGATAAAAGCGAGGGTATAGGGGGGACGGTATAGGGTCTAGATAGAGGGGCGGGGTACTTTTAGAATCTTTAAGTTGTACCCGATACCCTACACGCTACACCCTGACCCCTGCATTCATATGCGGAAATCACTGATTGCCGGAAATTGGAAAATGTACAAGACGCCGTCCGAGGCGATCGTCTTGGCTGAGGCGGTTGTGAAGGCGCTTTCAGCCCACAACGGCGCGCAAGTCGTGGTCTGTCCGCCGTTTACGGCATTGACTGCTGTAGGCCAGGTCGTTGCCGGAACAAGGATCGGGTTGGGCGCACAGAATATGTATTGGGCGAAGGAAGGGGCCTATACCGGCGAGGTATCGGCTGAGATGCTGCGGGATGTCGGATGCTGCCATGTGATTATTGGCCACTCCGAGCGCCGCCAATATTTCGGAGAAACAGATGAGAGCGTGAGTAAGAAGGGCCTTGCCGCAATGGCCGCTGGCCTTATTCCGATCATCTGCGTAGGCGAAACCCTTTCTGAACGTGAAGCTGGGCGTGCCTATGCTGTTGTAGAGACACAGATGAAGGGATCGCTGTCTGGTTTCAGTATTGAGCAGGTCCAACGACTTATCCTTGCGTACGAGCCGGTCTGGGCCATCGGTACGGGGAAGACAGCGACGCCGGATCAGGCTGAAGAGATGCACGCGCATATCCGAAAGACCATTGCACAACTGTTCGGGGCCGAGATTGCGTGCGTCGTTCGCATCCTGTATGGGGGAAGCGTCAAGCCCGATAATGCCGAGGAGTTACTTGGACGATCAGAGATCGATGGTGCACTGGTCGGCGGGGCCAGCCTGCAAGCTGATTCGTTTGCGGCGATCGTGAAGGCCGCCACGCGTTAACAGGGTAGAGTTCATAGTTCATGATCAGAATTGTGAGAGTCCACTGCATAACGCGTCAGATCTCTGAACCACGAACCCTGACCCACAAACGCCTTTAGGAGGGATGTATGGTTATCGCTCTTTCTGTTGTCCATCTGCTGATCGCAGTGATCCTTGTTGCGGTTGTACTTCTCCAGAGCGGAAAAGGTTCCGATATTGGAGCCGCCTTTGGCGGCGGATCAAGTCAGACAGTCTTTGGTGGACGCGGTGCCGCGACCTTCTTGAGTAAGCTGACAATGGCGGCGGCTGCTCTCTTTATGATTTCATCCCTCATACTGACGATGTTGTCAGAGCGTAAGGGGAGTTCCTCGGTGATTACAGAGGAACGGGTCAATCAGACCGTTCCAGCCCCTGCATCTTCTCCGGCCGGTGCTCCGGTGGCGCCGACGCCTCCAGCCGAACAGGCGCCGACGCAGGTCCCTCCAGCCGCTAAATAATACGCGTTCATCGTTCAGGGTTCAGAGTTCATAGGGCCGACGTGCCTGGACCGTAACAATCCACGAACTGCAACCTCTTATCTATGAACGATGTACTCACAACCATGAACGCCATCGGGCGAGGATTCTGGGGCCGCTTCGGTCGCGGCCTCACCCATGCGTTCGCAATTCGCACGCAACATAGCCGAATCGAGGCGGAAGATCTTGCATTGCTGGATCGTTTCGCCCGTCTTCTGGCCGATCGCCGCCTCATAACACCTGCCATCTTTCTTGTAGAGTCCCTCGTCCCACTCGGTTTCCTTGCCGGCCAACTCGTCCATGCTATGACTCCGATCATGGGAATGGTGGCCTCCTCTGATGATATCGAACGGCTTGCGCGTATTCTGGAGCGAGGCGAGACCCCGGCGCTTTTCATCGACCGACTTCGACTCATGGAGGAGGGACCACACCATGAGTAACGTCATTCCCGCGGATCGTAAGCGGGAACGTGAGATGACGGCGATCCTGGCCACCGACTGTGGCAGTACAACCACCAAGGCGATCCTGATCGAAAAGGTTGGAGAAGAATACCGCCAAACCTTTCGGGGCGAATCGCCGACCACCGTCGAGGCCCCGTTTGACGATGTCACCCGCGGGGTGCTGAATGCCATTCAAGAGGTGGAGGAGCTGTCCGGGCGGAAGATCCTGGATGGAGAGAAGATCCTGACGCCTGCCGAGGAAGGACGAGGGGTAGATATCTACGTCTCTACAAGCAGCGCCGGAGGTGGTCTGCAGATGATGGTGGCGGGCGTCGTCACGGCCATGACCGCTGAGAGTGCCCAGCGGTGCGCCCTCGGCGCCGGTGCCATCGTTATGGATGTGTTGGCAAGCAATGATGGCAGGGCGGCGCACGAGAAGATCGAGCGAATCCGGGTGTTGAGGCCGGATATGATCTTACTGTCTGGTGGAACCGATGGCGGCACTATCTCACACGTTGTGGAATTGGCGGAATATATTCGGGCAGCAGACCCGAAGCCAAGGCTTGGCGGGAGTTTTAAGCTTCCGGTGATCTTTGCCGGGAACATCAATGCGCGTGGACAGATTCGAGAGATTTTAGGGGAGCGGACGGCACTGGTCATAACAGATAACCTTCGGCCCATCCTGGAGCGAGAGAATCTCGGACCGGCCCGTCACACGATTCACGATCTGTTTCTCGAACATGTCATGGCTCAGGCGCCAGGATATGGGAAACTCATGGGGTGGACAGGAGCGCCGATTATGCCCACGCCCGCCGCTGTCGGTTTTATTATGGAAAGGGCGGCGAGTGCACAGGGGTTGAACTTGATAGGTGTCGACATTGGTGGCGCCACAACGGATGTCTTCTCGGTGGTGGACGGGCAGTTTACCCGGACCGTCAGCGCCAATCTGGGCATGAGTTATAGCGTGAGTAATGTCCTGGCTGAGGCCGGACTCGAGAAGATCGATCGCTGGCTGGTCGAGCCGCTTGCAGAGCAGCAGATGCGGAATCGAATCAAGAATAAGATGATCCGCCCCACCACGATCCCGCAGACACAGGCCGACCTGGCCTTGGAACAGGCCATTGCGCGGGAGGCGCTCCGTCTTGCCTTTGACCAACATAAGGCGCTGGCGGTTAGCCTGAAGGGCGTCCAGCGTGAACGGACGATTGCGGATGCCTTCGAGCAGGACGATGGTGGGAAGAGTCTCATTGACCTGTACAGGATCGACCTGATCATCGGGAGCGGCGGGATCCTGTCACATGCCCCGCGCCGCGTGCAGGCGATGATAATGATGATCGATGCCTATCAGCCGCTTGGGCTGACGCAGTTGGCGGTAGACAGCATCTTTATGATGCCGCACCTCGGTGTTCTGTCGCAGGTCAATGAGCGAGCTGCTACTGAGGTCTTTCTGAAGGATTGTCTGGTTCCGCTGGGAAGTTGCCTGGCTGCCGAAGGGAGGGGGAAACGCGGTGATCCGTGTTTCGCATATACCATGCAATATGCAGATGGTCGGCAAGTGCAGGGCGCCATCCGTTTCGGGGAGATTCTTCGCCTCGACCTTCCAGTGGGCACAGAAGTCGGACTTCGCGCAGAGCCGTCAAAGGGCTTTGATCTCGGCGCTGGGAAGGGGAAACCGGTTGTCCTGAAGGCGAAAGGCGGCGTCGTGGGACTGATCCTGGATGCCAGAGGACGGCCGCTCTATCTGGCAGAGGACGAGGCGGAGCGGGTCGCTGGGTTGCGCGCCTGGGCCCAGGCGGTAGATCTGTACCCCGAACAAAACGAAAGACAGGACGTTCAGGGTTCGTAGTTCATCGTTCATAGACAGAAGGTTGCGGAATATAAAGTCATGCTTTCGGTTTTGCTGATTCTTGATTGTGAACCATGAACCATGAACTGCGGAGCAAGTGATGGCCCATTCATACACACCGGGCTTACGTATGGCGCCACAGACCGTCGTCCGAAAGCGGCGAATCTTGCCGATTCCGGGACAGGTGCTCGTCCATGCAGGCCAGGAGGTCACCGCAACGACAGTGATTGCTCAGACTGCGTTGCCCGGCAAGGTGCAAGCGGTCAATGTGGTCAACCTGTTAGGGATCGCCCCGCAGGAGATCCGGCGCTACATGTTACGACGGGAAGGCGATGCGATTCAGGCCGGTGATCCGTTGGCCGAGAACCGGCCCGTCATCAAATGGCTGAAAACTCAGGTCCCATCCCCCATCACGGGAACGATCGAGACTATTTCTGAGGTCACCGGACAGGTGTTCCTGAGGGAGCCACCAAAACCTCTGGTTCTTACAGCGTATCTGGACGGTCATGTCGCAGAGACCTTTCCGGATCAGGGCGCCACGATAGAGACAGCGTGCAGTCTGGTGCAGGGGATTTTTGGTATCGGCGGCGAGGCTGTTGGAACTATTGCGATAGCCGCCGATCCGGAAGCTGAGCTGACGCCGGACCGGATCACCGACGCGCACCGGGGCACGATCCTCGTTGGCGGCTCACTCATCGGTCGTGACGGCTTTGCTAAGGCAAAGCAGGTCGGGGTTGCCGCCGTTGTTGTGGGCGGCATCCATGATCTTGATCTGAAACTGCTTCTCGGGCGAGACCTCGGTGTCGCTATTACCGGTACTGAACAGGTGGGCTTTACGCTGATCATCACCGAAGGCTTTGGTCGAATTGCCATGGCCAGACGAACCTTTGATCTCCTGGTCTCCAAGGTGGGGCAACGCGCATCCTGTTCTGGTGCGACCCAAATTCGAGCCGGCGTCATCAGGCCGGAGGTGATTATTCCGCTCTCAGAACGTTCAACGTTTAACGTTCAACGTTCAACGGAGGATATGGCGGCAGTTGTAAGCGGACTACAGATTGGGGATCAAATCAGAATTATTCGAGAGCCATATTTCGGCTGGCTGTGCAGGGTATCCGCTCTCCCGACCGACCTCCGGCTTCTTGCGACTGGCAGTAAGGTCCGCGTCCTGGAGGCGGAGCTTGATGACGGGAGGCAGGTCGTCATCCCTCGTGCCAACGTAGAATTACTGGAGGCGTAATGACGTTCGGGTCCGCTGGACGTGGCCTCGCCGTGGCTGTCGCTCTCTTGCTCTTCACCCTATACCCTACACCCTATACCCTCGCATTGTCCCTCTCCGCTCCCGAGCAGTTCGAGGTCTTTGACATGCCTGGCGATGGCGGCGGCAGTATCGGCCTGTCGTGGCAAGCGGCCCCCTTTGATGCGCCGACACTGCGCTATCAGGTCTACGTAGCTGATCAGGGACAGGGACCGTTTACGCAGCTTGTGGAGTTTGCCGCCGATACCCACTACAAGAGTGATGTCGATCGCCCTTGGTGGAGCTGGGATCGAAGCCGGGCGTATCACTTTTATCAGGTAAAATCGACACCGAACCTTCCCCTTGAGAGCGGCCGACCCTACTTCTTTAAGGTAGCGGTAACCGATGGGACACAGACGATTGAGGGGCCTGTTCAATCGGCAGTCCCGGCACCAAATCTCTTCAATCTGGCCAAGGCGAACAACTTTCTGTTGATGGTCTTTTTCTCAGCTCTCGTTCTGTTTGCGATTGCCCAGGCCAAGCGACATCCCACGATCTTTTTGCGTCGGATCCCAGGCCTGGATGCAGTGGAAGAGGCGATTGGACGGGCGACCGAGATGGGGAGGCCGATTTTGTATCTTACCGGATCAGACGATATGTCGAGTCTTTCGACGATTGCGGCGACGGTGATTCTTGGACAGGTGGCGAAAAAGACGGCGGCGTACGATACACAGCTCAAGGTACCGCATCGAGACCCGATCGTCATGGCTATCTGTCAGGAGATCGTGAAGGAGTCTTACCTTGAAGCCGGACGGCCGGATGCCTATCGTGACGATTCGAACTTTTTTATTACATCAGATCAGTTCAGCTACGCCGCCGCAGTCAATGGCATCATGCTCCGGGAGCGACCGGCCGCCAACTTCTTTATGGGCTTTTACTACGCTGAGGCGCTGCTGCTGGCAGAGACCGGCGCCGGGACCGGCGCAATCCAGATCGCCGGGACCGATGCTGATCTGCAACTACCTTTTTTCATTACGACCTGCGATTATACCTTGATCGGTGAGGAGCTGTATGCCGCGAGCGCGTACCTCTCGCGTGAGCCGGTGCTGGTCGGAACCTTACGGGGACAGGATATTGGAAAGGCGTTTCTCTTACTGTCTATGATAATCGGGACCATTCTGGCGACCATCGGAGGACTGACCGGGACTCAGATATTTGTCCCGTTGCTGCAACTGTTTCGGGATTTTAAGTAGTTCAGAGTGAAGAGTTCGGAGTTCATCGTTGAGAAGTCTGTAAGTCAAAGTCACCGTTTAGCGATTCGTAAGCTGTCATCTATGAACTATGAACCATGAACTAAAGGAACCTTCATGACACTGTTCTTTCGGCGGACGTTCCCGCTGCTGTTGACCTTTCTGTTTGGGGTCGCAGCTGCCCTCCAATACTATATCCCGCATCCGGTCTCAGAAGCCGCACTGACAGAAATCTCAGTCTGGCTGCGGATTATCCTTGGATTTGCCATGATCCTTGGGATCGCCAGTCTGTGTCATGTCCATTACGCGAAGATTCGTACGCGAGTCTCCGGCTGGGGATACAGCCTGGTGGTCTATCTCTCGATGCTGGCTACGATCGCAGTAGGATTGTGGTCGCATGGACAGGAGGAGGGAACGGGCTTCGGCTGGATCTATTCGTATGTCTTGCTTGCGCTGCAAGGGACGATGTTTTCCATGCTCGGGTTCTTTGTGGCCTCGGCCGCATTCCGTGCCTTTCGGGCCAGGAGTAAAGAGGCTGCTGTGTTGCTGGTGGCGGCGGTCCTGATGATGTTTGGCCGGGTACCGTTAGGTGAGTATCTGATTCCGGCTACAGGGCCGCTGGCCGGCTGGATTCTGAATGTGTTGAACACCGCCGCGAGGCGGGGAATTATTATCGGGATCAGTCTTGGTGGAATCGCAACCTCGATCAAGATCATCTTTGGAATCGAGCGCTCGTACCTGGGAGGTCGAGATTGATCTGCGGGGTAGGGGTGCAGTGTACTGCGCCCTCTGTGGCGTTCGAGCGATCTATGCCGGATAGTCAATCATGAGAGACCTGGCCGGTAAGCTGCTGCGCATGGACCGTCGGATCATCTTCGTCCTGATTGCGCTTGCGACGCTGATCCCACTCCTGCGTCCGATCGGCTTACCGATCCGGATCTCGCCAGAGGTGAAGCAGGTATACGACTACATCGAATCGCTTCCGGAAGGATCAGTGTTTTTACTGTCACTGGACTTCGACCCGGCCTCGAAACCAGAGCTCTATCCGATGGCCGTAGCGTTACTCAAGCACGCCTTTAAGCGAGACCTGCGTGTGATTGGAATGACCCTATTGGTTACCGGGACTGGAATGGCTGAAAAGGTTGTGAGCGGGATCGCGAGCGAGTACGGAAAGCAACGGGGGCTGGACTATGCCTTCCTGGGTTACTCGCCAGGCGGATCCAATGTGATCATCAACATGGGTCAGGACCTGGCGACTGCCTTTCCGACAGACCACTACGGCGAGCGGACTGCGGACCTCCCGGTCCTGCAGGGGATCACCTCGCTCAGGCAGGTCAACTACGTGATCAGCCTGGCTGCGGGTACCCCCGGCGTTGAAAGCTGGTACGTCTATGGCAAAGAAAAGTACGGCTTCGAGTTGGGCGGTGGGGTAACGGCTGTCATCGCACCGGGCCTATATCCCTTCCTCAATACCGGGCAGATCAACGGCTTAATCGGCGGGTTACGCGGGGCAGCCGAGTACGAGATCTTGATCGGGGCGAAGGGGAAGGCGGTAGCCGGGATGGACGCACAGTCGGCCACGCATTTTCTTATCATCGGTTTGATCCTGCTCTGCAATCTTATTTATTTCCTGACGCCTCATGCGGCGATTCGATCCTTCGGTAGTGCTCAGAGTAGATCTGATGCACCGCGAGAGGCGGGACGCTGATGACCACTTCTCTACTAATCGGTGCCTGGGTGGCCGCTGGTCTCACCCTCTGCATGTTCAGCTTTTTGTACAAGGATAACCCCTTCTTCCGATTTGGGGAACATCTCTACGTCGGTATCTCGATGGGGTACACGATCGTCAGAATCTACTACGACGTCATGGTGAAGAGCCTCTACGCGCCAGTCATCCAGGAAGGGAAATGGTGGTTCCTGATCGCCGCCCTTCTGGGCCTCCTGGTGTTGACTCGCTTCATACCGGCAATAAGCTGGCTCAGCCGAATCTCGTTTGCTGTCATCGTAGGATTCGGTTCGGGTGTGGCGATCCCCCGCATCATCTCCTCCAACATCCTTCAGCAGGTCCAGGGGACATTAAAGCCGCTGCTCGGCAACGACGGTCAACCGCTGTTCGGTATGGCCCAACTGAATGCGTTTCTGATCCTGATCGGCGTTATTACCGTACTGGTCTACTTCTTTTTCTCCATCGAGCATAAAGGACCGATCCATGCGGCAGCCAGGATCGGCATCTATTTCCTCATGATTAACTTCGGCGCGGGGTTCGGCTATACGGTGATGGCCAGAATGTCGCTCCTCATTGGCCGGTTCGATGATCTGATCCTCTTTGCCTCCCGCGAATACGGCTATGCCACGTTGGTGCTCCTCGGTATGATCGCCTTTGGACTCTTTATGTGGGAGCGTAACGCGAACGCCGTTCCAGGCTCCGATCAGGACAGTCGCCCCGGTGGGAGCGATGTCCGCCCTCATGCAGACGGGTAACTAACATCACGAACTGGAGATACCATGAATAACGTCCAATCTGGAATCCTGGAGTCAACCCCTCCAGTCGCCCGATATCTTATCTTCTCATTGACCGATCAGGATGAAGCTCGTAGAAGCCTACGATTACTCAGCAACATAGCTGACGGTCGACAGACCGTGATTGGGCTTGGTCAATCGCTCGTGCTTACGCTTGGGGCAACTATACCAGGTCTCCGCACTGCTCCGAGCTATGCCGGTGCCGGGCATGAAGTACCGTCTACGCCGTGTGCGTTATGGTGTTGGTTGAGGGGGGAAGACAGGGGCGAGCTGCTGCACCGTACCAGGCACATTGATGATGTGCTGGCCCCCGCCTTTCGCCTGGAGCAGGTCATTGATGCCTTTACCTATGGTATGGGTCGTGATCTGACAGGATACGAAGACGGGACCGAGAATCCGAAAGACGAACGCGCGTCGGAGGTTGCGTTCGTTCGGGGACATAGCGAGGGGTTGGATGGATCAAGCTTTGTCGCGGTCCAGCAATGGGTCCATGATCTTGATCGTTTCGAAGCCAAGTCTACCCAGGAGCAGGACCATACGATCGGTCGCCGCCGGATCGGCAACGAAGAGATCGAGGATGCTCCCGCGTCTGCGCACATCAAACGAGCAGCACAGGAGAGCTTTGATCCTGCGGCGTTCGTATTGAGGCGCTCGATGCCGTGGACGGACGACTGCGGTGCAGGTCTGGTCTTTGTCGCATTCGGCGCATCCTTCGATCCCTTCGAAGCTCTCTTGAGGCGGATGGTTGGTGCGGATGACGGGATAGTGGACGCCTTATTCACATTTACCCGTCCGATATCAGGTGCCTTTTTCTGGTGTCCAGGTATGCAAGGCGGACGGTTGGATATGCGACTGCTCGGCGTATAACGCCGGCCGACAACCTCTCGGGGTGTGTGCTCTATGATGCCGCGATGGTCAACGTTCTTGTTTGTGCTGGCGCTTGCCGGGATAACGATGCCGCTTGAACAGCCGGCACTTGGGGGCGGGTCTCCGTCCTCGGATCCACGCACATCATTCAGCGATAAGGCCCGGCAGTATTTTACTACTGAGGAGTTAGTCAGGGGGCGTGTATACGCGCGAGGACGATATCTGCTGTATGGTGTACGAACAGTATTGACCCTTGGCTTCTTCGGGCTCTTGACCCTCAGTCCGCTGTCCGCGAGGATGCGCGATCTCAGCATGTCAGCCGCAGGTGGGCGCGTGTGGCTGACTATTGTCGTGTTCGGTCTCCTGTTGGCTTTGCTGTATCAGGTGGTTACATTCCCCGTCAGCCTGTATGGCGGTTTTCTTCGCGAGCATACCTTTGGCCTCTCCAGCCAGACGTTCGCCGCGTGGCTATGGGATTATACGAAGGGGGCCCTGGTCAGTACGGTCATCCTGCTTCCGCTACTGCTGCTGCTTTATACGTTCATCCGATGGGATCCCACCCGTTGGTATCTACCGATATGGGTCATCATCGTCCTAATGATGGGTCTGATCGCTGAGCTGTCCCCGATCATCCTCGATCCGCTGTTTCATACGTTCAAACCGGTACAGAATACAGAGTTGGTAGAGCGGCTCCGTGCGCTCACTGATCGAGCCGGTCTTACGGTAGGGCCGATCCTGGAGATAGATGCCAGCCGGAAGACCAAGAAAAGCAACGCCTACTTTACGGGACTTGGTCGTACGAGACGTATTGTCCTGTACGATACGTTGCTTGCTGCCTCCACCCCTGAGGAGATAGAATTCGTTGTGGCGCATGAGCTGGGCCATTGGAAACGAAATCATATCTGGAAGGGGATGGCCATCAGCGCGGCCTCGGCGTTGGCAACCTTGTGGTTGATTGCTCGTCTGCTCACCGCTGCGGCCGACTCTGGACGCTTTAGCTTTCTTCACCCGGCCGACCCAGTTTCGTTGCCATTTCTCTTGCTGCTCTTGTATGCGATCAGTCTCCTGACGACGCCGTTCCAGGTGGCCATTTCGCGATCCTTCGAACGGGAGGCTGATCGTGAATCGCTTCGCCTCAGCGAGAACCCACGGGCCTTTATCGCGGCAGAGGTCAAGCTTGTCAGGTCGAATCTTGCCGATATCGAGCCGCCGAAAGCGCTGGTCTGGCTCTTGTATACCCATCCTCCGGTCCTGGAGCGCATCGCGATGGCTGAGGCATTTCAGATGCGACAGGGCAAGTGAAGAGGGAGAGTGAATGGCCGTAAGATCGTTCGGCCCAGTTATTCTTGCCCATGGTGGAGCGGGAAAGATAGCCCCTGACCTCGTTGAATTACAGCGGGCAGGTATCCGAGCAGCGGTTGTGCGTGGATGGCAGGTGCTCACAGCGGGAGGCTCGGCGATAGAGGCGGTCGAGCAGACGGTCAATATGCTTGAGAATGATCCGGCGTTCAACGCTGGCCGAGGCGCCTGCCTGAACCGGGATGGCGAGATAGAGCTTGATGCCTCGATCATGGATGGCCGAGAGCTGGCAGCCGGGGCCGTCGGCGCTGTAAAGCGGATCGCCAATCCCATCACGCTCGCAAGGGCCGTCATGGAAGCAGGTGGGCCGATTCTTCTTGTGGGCGAGGGGGCGCAACAGTTCGCCGCGGCGGTCGGCATTGCGGAGTGCGGGACCGACGCACTGTGTACTGACCGTCAGCGTGCCCGATGGGCTACCGTGCAGCAGGAGTCTGCCGAGAGTATGGGTACCGTCGGCGCCGTCGCCCTCGATCGGACAGGCCACGTGGCTGCAGCGACCTCGACGGGCGGTATGGCGCTCAAGGCTCCTGGTCGCGTAGGCGACTCTGCGCTGATCGGCTGCGGGACCTATGCCGATGATCAGTGTGGCGCGGTCAGTTGTACGGGGGATGGGGAGGCGATTATCAAGGTAACACTCGCAAAGACCGCGCTCGAGTTTTTACGGGAGGGCGAAGAACCGATGGCGGCAGCCAGGCGTGCCGTTGGAGAGCTGACGACTCGGACCGGTGCGCAGGTCGGGATCATTCTACTGGATCGATATGGTCGTATCGGTATGGCGAGAAATACCGTCCATATGGCCTGCGCGTGCGTCCGCATCGATAATACAGATCCGGAATTCTTCGATTGAACCGAATGGACGCAGAGAGCGAGTGGCGCAAATGACCGATAAGCAACACGAAGGGATGCTGACGCGATGGAGAGGAAACGGGACCGGCGTCTCGACAGCGTTCTTCTATGGATCGTTACTCCTGCTCCTCTACCTGACCTACCTGATCCTGATGCCCTTTGCGTCTGCTATTCTATGGGCAACGGTCCTGGTCATTGTCTTTCAACCGGTCTATCGCCGCCTTCTACAGTGGTTCGGTGGAAGATCCGGGCTCGCAGCCCTTGTGCTGACAATCGCAGTGATTGCGGCCGTAATGATTCCGGCTATCCTTATTGGATGGGTGCTGACGCACGAGGCTACCAGCTTCTATCAGGCGGCAGAGCGTTTCTACCAGCAGGAAGGGGTTGTGGGGATCGCGTCCCATCCGGTGGCAATGGCCGGCCGAGCCTTGTGGGATTGGGTAAGCCTACCATTCACGCGCCTGGGGTTTGATCTGAATGCGATAGCGCTGAAGGCCCTCAGTGCTGTCAGCCGCGTTATTGCCGACGGTCTGAAGGGGGTTGCCCTCAACCTGTTGAGCTTTACGATGAATTGTTTCCTTACCGCCTTTACCCTGTTCTTCTTGCTCAGAGACGGTGAGACGCTTGTTCGCAACCTTCAAGCGCTCTTACCGCTTGAACGACGGCATGCTGAGGTCCTCTTTTCACGCCTCTACAATGCGGTATCGGCCGTCGTCCGCGGCACCATCGTAACGGCCTTGGCGCAGGGGATCCTTGGTGGGGCAGGGTATTGGATCTTTGGTGTGCCGTACGCGGTCTTCCTCGGGCTGGCTACTGCCGTTTTTTCGTTACTTCCGGTCGGTGGAGCGGCATTGATCTGGATTCCGGCAGTGCTCTATCTGTTTCTGGAGGGAGACTGGATGCGAGGTCTCTTCTTGCTTGCCTGGTCGACGGCGATTGTCAGTACTGCCGATAATATACTGAAGCCGGCCCTCATTTCGGGTGGGACCAATCTGCCGACGCTCTTTCTATTCTTCGGGATGCTTGGCGGCCTTCAGGTATTCGGTATTCTCGGATTTATCATGGGGCCCGTGCTGCTCGTGACGCTCGCAACCTTCCTTGAAATCTACAAGGAGTTATCATCAGCTACGGTCGATCAACCTCTTGAAGGTGGGGAGGAGGGGGGAATGAAATCCTGACCCCTTAAAAACACACAGGCAGGCTCATGTCGATATGAGCCTGCCTGTGTGCAGAGAGTGTATATGTTGTGCCGATTAGTAGCCTCGCGGCCTGCGGCCTCCACCACCGCCACCACCGCCGCCACTACGAAATCCGCCGCCGCCTCCGCCTCCTCGGCGAGGGGCCTGCTCTTGGGCCTCATTGACCGTCAGTGCCCGGCCACCAACATCTCGCCCATTTAAGGCCTGGATGGCAGCTTGGGCGTCGCTCTGATTCTCCATTTCGACAAAGGCAAAGCCCCGAGGCCGTCCGGTATCCCGATCGGTGATAATCTTGACATCGGAGACCTGCCGACCGCCCTCTTCGAAGAGGGCGCGGAGCGCAGATGCATCCGTATCAAACGGGAGATTGCCTACATAGACTCGTGTTCCCATGCGTGTAAAACTCCTTTCGTCAGCCGTTAGCCGGCTTTTTACGGGTCAGTCGATCGGCGCCAGCGCCATGGTCCCGCCTTCCATGGCCGGCTTCATCCTCCCGGACTACCCCGGGAGCCTAGAATTCCAACTGGTCGCGGCGAACCGCACGAGCTGCCTGACGGCGAAGTCTACGTGCAGCCTCGCGAACCTTTCGACGGCGCTTCTCTCCTGGTTTCTCGTAATGCGCTCTTCGTTTGAGTTCCTTCAGGATCCCATCGCGCAAGACAAGCTTCTTGAAGAGCCGAAGGGCCGATTCGACCCCACGGCCGTCTACCTTGACCTCGAGAGGACGATGCCGAGTTCCCTTGTCGAGCCTCAATCCTACGCTTACTTCCTCAATCCCATTATCAAGAGCCATTATCCCTCTTCATCACAGCATCATGTTGCGCTGATATGATCAGGGTCTAAGAAATGAAAAACCGCGAGCCCCTGGTCCTCGCGGTGCTTTCAGAAAACGTAACCGAAGCCCTCAGACCGAAAAACAGCTTACTATAGACGTCCCTGGTGAATGTGTCAAGGAGAATCGGTTACACCCGCATCGATACCCTGCCTTTCTTGTCTTGCGCCTACCCTGATCCCGATGTATAAAAGGGGTAGCAAACGGACTACACCGCAATACAGATGGGATAGTGTGCGCAGAAGCTTTACCGAAAGAAAGGTGAAGGATGAAGAGGTGATGCCGACTTCAGCCCAGGAACAATATATCAATTTTGCTTTTTACAAGGTTGATCCGGCTTGGCGACGTCTTGACCACCCGATCCGTGAGGAGAGTAAAAAGGAGTTCAGTGCCGCGGTGGAGCAGTGGCGTGAGCAGATGCTGCTGATATCGTACTCCACCGTCGGACTGCGGCCGGACACCGACTTTATGCTCTGGCGGATCAGCGACTCGCTCACACAGTTTCAGGCGATGTCACGACAGTTGAATGGGACGGCGCTCGGCGCCTACTTGACGACGCCGTACTCTTATGTGGCGATGACCAGGCGCTCGACCTATGTGGCCAAGCATCTGCATCCAGGCCAGGAGGGCCATCGATCAACCATCATCCCTGGTGAACATCAGTATCTATTCGTCTATCCGTTCGTCAAGCAACGGGACTGGTATCTGCTGCCGCTCGATCGACGCCAGGAGATGATGAATACCCATATCAAGGTAGGCCATAAGTTTCCATCAGTAAAGCTGAACACCACCTACTCATTTGGTCTCGATGACCAGGAGTTTGTGGTGGCGTTTGAAAGCGACAGGCCCACCGATTTTGTGGAGCTGATCATGGCGCTCCGTGAGACCGAGGCCAGTCATTTTACCCTTCGCGACACACCGATCTTTACCTGCATTCACAAGACCATTCACGAGACCCTGAACGACTTGGGCTAGAAAGCGGACAGCGCATGGAGACACGCCTCATTCGGGTCGGACATAGTCCGGATCCGGACGATGCATTTATGTTTTACGCCCTGGCCAAGGAGCGACTCTACACAGGTGAGTTTCGCTTCCAGCATATCCTCGAAGCGATCGAAGTCCTGAACAGTTGGGCGATAGAAGGCAGGCTGGAGGTGACGGCCCTCTCGGTCCATGCGTACACATATGTAACTGATCGCTATATCTTGTTACCCCATGGCGCCAGCATCGGACGGAACTATGGGCCGATCCTTGTCGCGAAACGCCCGCTCGACCCTGCCGAACTCCGCGGTCGGCGAATCGCCATTCCAGGCAGGCTGACGACGGCCTCTCTCGTGCTACGGCTGTACCTGGATGAGTTTCAGGCCGTTGAGGTCCCCTTCGAACGTGTCTTCGACGCCGTCAACAACGGCGAGGCGGACGCTGCGCTTGTCATCCATGAGGGGCAGCTCACCTTCGAGGCCGGTGGTTTCATCAAACTGCTGGATCTTGGGGCCTGGTGGTACGAAAAAACCGCGCTACCGCTGCCACTGGGGGCCAACGCCATTCGTAAGGATCTGGGTGAGTCGTGTTGCCTGGAAGTCTCGCGATACCTGCAGGCCAGTATCGACTATGGGTTGGCTCACCGGCAGGAGGCGCTCCAATATGCCATACAGTTTGGTCGCGGGATGGAGGAGGCGCTTGCCGACCGATTCGTCGGGATGTATGTCAATGATGACACGCGGTCTTGGAATCAGGAAAGTAAACAGGGCCTTGAACGTCTGTTGAACGCCGCATGGGAGCAGGGCGTAATCACCAAGCCAATCTGCCCGGAGTTTCTCCCAGCGTAAGCTTGGCCGTTTTCCTCACACTCTTGACACCACCCAACGCTACGTCTAGACTGAGCGCAACGAAATGGCGCATGAGCGCACTGAAATGTCTTGCGCCCTTGCTGACGCAGTCTGTATCAACGGAATACTGACCAGGGAGGACTTATCGATGAAAAAGATATTCGCGTTGACCGGGACCATCACGAGTACGTTGCTGTTCAGCACATGGGCCTTTGCCCAATACCAACCCCCCGTCATCCCGACGGTACCGACGATCTCGGATATTCAGACCGGGATTGAACAAAAGGCAGCGGAGGAGCGGGGGAAGGCGGAAGGAAAGGTCAAGGGAACCGTAGAGAGGGCAGAGGAGAAATCGAAGAAGGCTGCAGACAAGGCGGCCAGGAAAGCCGAAGAGGCACAGCAGAAAGCCCAGCAGGAAACAGAGAAGGCGGCGGCAAAGGCCGAGCAGCAGAAGCGCAAAGCGGAAACCAAGGCGATCGAGACACAGCAAAAAGCCATGGACAAGACAGGCAAAGCGCTCGATACGGCTGCGGGACAAGTCGAGAAGGCTGAGACGAAGACCCTCCAGGGGATAGAAAAAACCGACAAGAAGCTCTGGGGAGAGGGTAAGTAAGTCCCGGACAGTGCGAGACCGGTTCCGCATCCAACAAATCTTCTGAGGAGAAGTCCATGTCTAAAAAGCATCCGGTCATTGCAGTGGCCGGCTCATCTGGGGCGGGCACGACCTTTGTGAAGCATGCGTTTGAAAATATTTTCCGCCGCGAAAACATTACCTCTGCGATGATTGAAGGTGATAGCTTCCACAGCGTCACCCGCACGCAATTTAAGGAACGCTCTGCGGTTGAACACAATTTCAGCCACTTCGGCCCGGAAGCCAACGATTTCCCCGCACTTGAAGCGCTATTCAGGAGCTACGGTGAAGCGGGGGTTGGTAAAAAGCGTCACTATCTGCATAACGCTGAAGAAGCGGCATTCCATTGCAAGCGTCTGGCGGACGTGGGTGTGACCTGTCACGCTGGTTCAGGTGAATTTACTCCATGGGAAGACATTGAAAGCAACACTGACATCCTGTTCTATGAAGGCTTGCACGGTTTGGTGCAGGACACCTCCCCAGACCGGAAATATGGCGGCTATGATGTCGCCAAGTACGTTGACCTCGGCATCGGGGTCGTACCGAGCGTCAACTTGGAATGGATTCAAAAAATCCACCGTGACCACGCTGAACGCGGCTATTCGCCCGAAGCAACGGTAGATACCATCATGCGCCGGATGCCGGACTACATTAACCATCTGGCCCCGCAATTCTCACGCACCTACGTCAACTTCCAGCGTGTGCCTACCGTGGATACCTCCAATCCCTTCATCGCGCGTGACATCCCGTCCGCAGATGAAAGCTTTGTCGTCATCCGCTTTGTTGACCCGAAACGTTTCGAGGTTGATTTCCCGATCCTATTGGCGATGATTAACGGCTCATTCATTTCACGCCGTAACACCATCGTCGTTCCGGGCGGTAAGATGGTCTTGGCAATGGAACTCATCTTAGCCCCGATCATCCACATCATGATCGAGAATAAGTCCAAGGCATAACGTAACGCTCAATATGTTCCGCCGGCCTGTACGCCAATGCAGGGCTGGCAGCCCATGACGCTTCCAGCATGATAGAACCCTGCGAACGGTCATCCCGCGCCTTGCCTGCCGACCAGTCCGCCATCTTGCTGCCCGTTACAGTCGCATTTCGTCGACTATGCTTCACAAGGTGATTCCATCGCACGATACCCTTCAGGTCCTGGGCGATCCAGGGCGGAGCAGGATGAGGAGCAGAAGGGCGGAGAGGCCGGCCAGGACGGCGCCGGTGGTGAAGGCCGGTCCGGCGCCGAAGGACTGATAGAGATAGCCCATCAGCAGGCTACTGGGCAGGGCGGCAATCCCGATGCAAAAGTGAAAGAGGCCAAAGGCGGAGGCCTGGCGATCCTGGGGGACCAGGTCGGCAATCAAGGCCCGTTCGCCCCCTTCAGTCAGGCCGAAGTATAGACCATAGAAACCCATGAGCACCCAGATGTGCCACGGCTGACTGGCGGCGCCGAAACCCAGATACGCAAGGGCATACACCAGCCATCCGGCGATGATCGTGCCGCGTCTTCCTCTCAGATCGGAGAGTATCCCGCCAGGTATCCCTGTTGCCGCCTTTACCAGACTGAAGAACATCCACAGCAGCGGCAGATGCGCGACTGCGATCCCAACCTCCTGCGCCCGTAACAGCAGGAAGGCGTCGCTGGAGTTACCCAGGGTAAATAGCGTCACGACCAGGAGAAATCGGGTCAGTTGTGCGTCCGGCGGACCGGTGCTTGGCACCGCTTTGTGGATAGCGGTAGAGCTGACCTGGATGTCGCTGACCTTCAGGACAAGGATGAGGACCGAGAGGATGCCGGGGATTGCCGCGAGCAGGAACAGGGTTCTAAGCTGGTCACCCATAAGCAGGAGGACCCCAAAGGCCAGGAGCGGGCCAATGACCGCCCCAAGGTGATCCATCGAGCGATGGAATCCGTAGGCCCGTCCTCTGATGTGAAGCTCGGTTGAGCCGGCGATCAGGGCATCCCTGGGTGAGGTGCGTAGCCCTTTGCCCAGGCGGTCCGTGAACCGGACTAGCAGGACGTGCCACGGTACGAGGGCAAAGGCGACCAGGGGGCGAGCCAGCGTAGAGATCGTATAGCCGGCGACCACCAGCCCCTTGCGCCGGCCGAGCCGATCGGACAGCCACCCGGAAAAGAGCTTGGTCAGGCTGGACGCACTCTCGGCGATCCCCTCAACAAGTCCGACGAAGGTCTGACCGGCCCCCATCACGGTGGTAAGAAACAGCGGGAGGAGCGGGTAGATCATCTCGGCGCTGACGTCGGTCAGCAGCGAGACCAGCCCGAGCGCCACGACGTTCCGGCTCAGGCCGAACAGGCGCGCCCTTTGACTATCTGAGCCGGTAGGTTTCGATGCGCTCATGGGCTGCGCTTCGACCCAGCCAACCGGATGTCAGGCTCGTTCGCCCTTCCAAGTTTTTGTAGACGTTAAAGAAGTGCTCGATTTCTCTGAGCACATGAGGCTCCACGCTCGAGAGATCCTCGATTCGCTGATAGCGCGGATCGCCGTGCGCCACGGCGAGGATCTTCTCATCGACCCCCTTATCATCGACCATGTCCAGCATCCCGACGGGGCGGGCTTCAACCAGGCAACCGGGAAATGTGGGCTGCGAGATAAGGATCAGGATGTCGAGCGGGTCCCCATCTTTGCCGAGCGTGCCCGGAATAAATCCGTAGTCAGCCGGATAGTGCACCGGTGAGTACAACACGCGGTCCAGCCGGAACACGCCCAGGCTCATGTCGTACTCGTACTTATTGCTCGATCCCGAGGGAATCTCTACTACCGTATTCACGATGACCGGCGCGCTCTCCCCGATCGGCAAGCCCTTGTAGTTCACCGTCCAGCCCTCCTTGATCCCCCCGCAACGCTCACACCCATTATGTGCTACAGGTCCTGCGTACTCACATGGTTTCTGGAGAGCCCATTATCGCACGGTGGGGCCTGTCTCGAAAGAACTTCGTGACGCGGCCTGCATCGCTCAACGATTGCCTTTGCGGGAGCCATGGTGTATGATTTCCCGGACGCGGTGCGAGCGACACCTGAACAAGGAGATGCGTGAGTGCGGAGCTTTCGACAACCACTAGTGGATGAGATTCTTCCTGCGGTCAGCAAGCCGTCCCGATACATTGGGATGGAATGGAACGCTGTTCGAAAGGACCTCGCCAACGTCAAGGTCACCGTCGCCTTGGCATTCCCAGATACCTACGAAATCGGTATGTCCCATCTGGGTTTGAAGATCCTATACCAGATCCTGAACCGGCGGCCGGAGTTTATGGCGGAACGGGTCTATGCGCCATGGACCGATGCGGACGCATTGCTGCGGCAGCGGCAGATCCCGCTCTGCAGCGTTGAATCCGGTTACAGTCTGGCGGATTTCGATCTGATCGGTTTCACGCTGCAATATGAACTATCGTACACGACGATTCTTAATATGCTGGCCCTGTCCGGCGTCCCCTTGAAGAGTGAGCAGCGTGGGGAAGGCGATCCATTCGTCATTGCGGGCGGATCCGTCGGCTTTAATCCAGAGCCGCTCGCAGACTTTATCGACCTGTTTGTCCTTGGTGACGGTGAGGAGGTCATCCTGGAGGTCTGTGAGGCAGTGGCTGCGTGGAAAGCAGCAGGCGGGCGGCGGCGCGATGCGCTCCTTGAAACATGGGCCAGGATTCCGGGCTGCTACGTGCCTGCGCTCTATCAGGGCGAGACGATCCGCAAGCGGACGACGATCCATCTGGACGGGATCGACTATGGTGCCTTCCCGGTCCCATTTATGGAGATTGTCCACGACCGTGCGAGTATCGAGGTGATGCGGGGCTGCACCCAGGGGTGTCGGTTCTGCCAGGCGGGCTATCTATACCGGCCGCTGCGGGAGCGTTCGGCTGATGAGATCATGCAGATGGCCCTGCAGGCGAGACGGGGGACGGGATATGAAGAGGTCTCGCTTGCCTCGTTAAGTATCGCTGACCTGACAACCCTTCCCGATGTGGTGCCGTCTTTGATGGATACGCTTCTACCGGAGAAGATCTCTCTGTCGCTTCCCTCGCTCCGCGTCGAAACCCTAAATCGGTTTCCACATATCGCCGAAGAGATCAGCCGGGTTCGGAAGACAGGCTTTACTATCGCGCCGGAGGCCGGAAGCGTGCGACTTCGGAAGGTGATCAATAAGGAGGGGTTCGACGAGGAGCAGATCTTTACGGCTGTCAGAAATGCCGCCAAGTCAGGGTGGGAGTCAGTCAAGTTCTATTTTATCATCGGCTTGCCCACCGAGACGCAGGAGGACCTGGACGAGCTGATTCGCATTACGCGGGAATCGGCGCGGATCGCGCGGGCTGAGTCGGCAAGAGGCTTTGGTCTGACGGTCAGCACCTCCTCGTTCGTCCCAAAACCACATACGCCCTTCCAATGGTTCGCACAGGATCCGATGGAGGTTCTCAAGGACAAGCAGGAGTTCCTGAAGCGAAGGTTGCGAGAGATAAAGGTGTCGTATAAGTGGCATCACGTCCAGTCCTCTTTTCTGGAGGCGGTTTTTTCCCTGGGTGACCGTTCGCTTGGTCGAGCGATCCAGCGCGGCTATGAGTTGGGGTGCCGACTCGATGGCTGGACCGAACACCTGAAGTTCGACCGGTGGATACAGGCCTTCGACGAGACGGGGATTGATGCACGGGCGATCGCCAATCGTCCGCGCAACCTGGATGAGCCGCTGCCATGGGATCATATTGACATCGGCGTCGACAAGCCGTTTTTGAAACGAGAGTACAAGAAGGCGCTAGAGGCTCGCGGTACGGTCGATTGTCACACGGCGCCCTGTACGGCCTGCGGCGAGATCTGTATGCCTAGTTGGCCGATTTGGGCGGAGCAGGTCGGAATGGACGTATCAGGCTCTAAATGCCAGGCGTCAGGCACCGGGACGCAGTGGGCAGTGGACAGGAGGCAGGAACTCAACTCCCAACTCCCAACTCCCAACTCCCAAAGCGTGCAACGTATCCGATTTGCATTTCAGAAGATCGGTGTGCTGCGGTTTCTTTCGCATCTGGAGTTGATGAGGGCGTTAGCTCGCGGGGTACGTCGGGCCCAAGTGGCCGTCGCCTACTCGCAGGGCTACAATCCCCAGCCGAAGCTTGCGTCTGCGCTTGCGCTTCCAGTGGGGGTCGAGGGCCGGCAGGAGCTGGCGGATATCGAGTTGACCGAGGCCATTGCTGCAGAGGATTTGGTGGCGCGGGTCAATCGACATCTTACGCCGGAGTTGCACCTACTCAGGGCCTGGGAGATTCCGTTGGCGGCGCCATCACTTACACCATCGGTGCGGGAGGTTGCCTATCGGGTGTCGTTGCCACTGAACGGCTTGACCACGGAGATCCTGGCCATGCTTAGCTCGCAGGCGCTGTGCGATGAGTGGCTTGATCGGCCCAGTATTCCGGTCAGCGTCGAGCGGAAGGACAGGCGTGTCGTGATCGATGCCCGTCCGCAGATTCTGGCGTTGGTCGCCCTAGGGGCGCAAGACGGAGCGCTTCACTGGGACATCCGACTGAGTACGGGGCAGGGTGGTGGTGTACGACCGCACGTGATGATGGCTCACCTGCTGAAGGAGACACTGAGCGTGGAGTGTGGTGGATGGGAGGCAACGTTGCGCGTTGCAAGAACAGCCCTGATCCTGGATGACGCCGCGTGCTGCGTGCCGCGAAACGCCACAGATGCAATAGACACAATGAACGCCACAAACGCGGGATAATTGCTCAATGAAGCGTGAAATTATTGTCAACTCTTCTATCGTAGAAACTCGGGTGGCCGTCCTGGAGGACGGCGTGCTGGTCGAGCTGCTGATCGACGACTCGAAGAATAAGAGCATTGCCGGCAACATCTATAAAGGGCGTGTACTGAAGATCCTTCCAGGGATGCAGGCGGCCTTTGTGGATCTAGGCCTGGCGAAGGATGCCTTCCTCTATGTCCGGGATATTTTCGAGGACGTCGAGGAGCTAGAGCAGTTACTCACCATCGGGGAAGAGGGCGAGCCTGCAGAAGCCCCCTCTGAAGAGGCGAGGCCCAGCTTTTCCAGGGGTCGCCGCCCACAGGCCAGCATTGAGGATCTCCTGAAAGAGGGACAGGAGGTTGTTGCGCAGGTAGCCCGCGAGCCGCTCGGGACAAAGGGCGCGCGTATTACCTCTCACATCACCCTGCCGGGCCGCTACCTGGTCTATATGCCCACCGAGCAGCATGTCGGGGTTTCGCGAAAGATCGAGGACGAGGCGGAACGATCCCGTCTGAAGCAGATCATCGAAGAGATTAACCCGGGACGGGAGGGGGTCATCGTCAGGACCGCCGGGGTTGGCAAGGGGAAGGCGGAGATCGAGGCCGATCTCGAATTTCTCCGGTCGCTCTGGAATAAGATCAAAGGCAAGGCCGAAACCTTCGCTGCTCCGGCATTGGTCCAGAAGGACCTGGATCTGATCTTTCGAATCTTTCGCGATCTCTTTACAAAAGAGGTGGTTCGCTTGGTGGTAGACAGCCCGACGGAGTACGAGCGGTGTCTGGAGTACGCCGAGTCGTTGCATCCAGAGTTAAAGTCGCACCTGTTTCTCTATACCGAGGATGAGCCGATCTTCAAGTCGTTCGGCGTCGAACGAGAGGTTGAAAAGGCACTGCGACACAAGGCGTGGCTCAAATCAGGCGGCTATATCGTGCTGGAGGAGACAGAGGCGCTTGTTTCCATCGATGTCAACACCGGTAAGTATGTCGGCAAGCACGATTTTGAAGAGACGATCCTCAAGACCAACCTGGAGGCGGCGCAGGAGATCGCGCGCCAGGTACGCTTACGAGACCTGGGCGGTATTATCATCATCGATTTCATCGACATGGCAAGGCAGGAGAGTCGAGATCGGGTGCTCCAGGAGTTGAAGGACGCGCTGAAGCCCGACCGCTCCCCCACCAACGTCTCACTTCTGTCAGAGCTGGGCCTTGTCGAGATGACGCGCAAGCGGGTCCGCAAAGGGTTAAACAAAGCCCTGAGCGCCTCCTGTCCTGAGTGCGGCGGCCTTGGCTACATCCGGTCAATGCCTTCTATCGCCCACCAAGTCCTTCGAGAGGTGGAATGGCGGCTGTCTCGTAAGGAGATCCCGCTGATTCGGGTACGGGCTCATCCCGATCTGATCAGCTGGTTCCAGGCTGAGGACGGCGAGGTGATTGAAGCACTGCAGCAGACCTATGGCGGGGAGATCGTGCTGGTGCCGGAGGAGTCGTTGGCCTCCGGGAAATACCAGTTGCTGGAGGGGTAGGGTGCATGAAGCGCCTTACCTTATCCAACAGCCGCCTTGGGTTGTGCACTGAATGCCATCGTTGCTTCTGGCTGGACATTCACGCCGGAATTAAACGCTCCTACACGATCTTCCCGAGCCTGCCTGGTGGATTGAATCTTCTGTTCAAGCGATACTATGATCGGTTCCGGAATCGTCGCGAACTGCCTCCTGAGGTAAAAGAAAAGCTCCCGGGTAGACTGCTGTCGGACACGCGGACTGTCGATCTGTGGCGTGACTGGCTGTGAATCGAAAATGGTTTAGCGACCAAAAAAGAGAACGGAGGGAGTGATGGCAAGATTACTGATCACAGCGACCTATGGATACGATAACTCGACGCGGGCGGCGATGCCGTTCTTCGTGGCGAAGGGCGCGAAGGAATCAGGTATCGACGTAGGCATCGTCCTGGCGCTCGATGCCACGGTCCTGATCAAGCCAGAGTTACGGCAGCACGTCAAGCCGTACGGGCTGCCGCCGCTTGACGAGCTGTTCCAGTTTGCTGTAGATCATCAGATCCCGATTTATCTCTGAGGGGGGTGAGCGCAGACCCGTGGGGTCTTGGATGAGGACCTCAAGTGTATATCAGTCGTCGAGAAGATCGATATCAAACGATACGCCCAACTGCTCATAGAGTACGACCGGTCGGTTACGTATTAGGGCCGACTTTTCGGCAAGGTAAGGAAATACTACAAGGGGAACAGTATGCGCGCGATTCGCATGCACGAACATGGCGGTCCTGAAGTCCTTCGCTACGAGGAGGTCACCCTCCCAGAGCCTGGCGTAGGCGAAGCACGGGTCAAGATTGAGGCAGTGGGGATCAATTACATCGATATCTATCAGCGGCGGGGCCAGTATCCTGATCCGCTGCCGGTGATCCCAGGCCGGGAGGCGGCTGGCGTGGTGGATGCCGTCGGACCGGGGGTATCGGACCTTGTGCCGGGAACCCGCGTTGTGTATGCCATGCACGTAGGCGCCTACGCGGAGTATGCGGTCGTCCCGGCGCAGAGGCTGGTGCCGATCCCGGATGCGGTAGATATGCGGGCGGCGGCGGCGGTGATGCTGCAGGGACTGACTGCGCACTATCTGACCCACAGCACCTATCCACTTCAGCCGGGCGACAGCGCGCTCATTCATGCGGCGGCCGGCGGCGTCGGCCTGCTCCTGGTCCAGATGGCCAAGCGGCGGGGCGCCAGGGTTATCGGAACCGTCTCGACCGAGCAGAAGGCAGATCTGGCGAGACAGGCCGGGGCCGATGAGGTCATTAGGTATGCGCACGCTGACTTCGAAACGGAAATCAAACGACTGACTGATGGCAGGGGAGTCAACGTGGTCTACGACTCGGTCGGACAGGCCACCTTCGATAAGAGCCTGAACTGCCTTATGCCTCGCGGCTACATGGTCCTCTACGGTCAATCCAGCGGGCCGGTCTCGCCGCTCAACCCTCAGGTGCTCAGCGCCAAGGGTTCGCTATATCTGACCCGTCCAAACCTGATGCACTATACGCTCGATCGTACGGAACTGCTGAAGCGAGCATCGGATCTATTCAACTGGATGATCGCTGGGATGCTCACCGTGCGGATTGACGCGACCTTTCCGCTTGCCGAGGCTCCGCTTGCCCATCGCAACCTTGAAGCGCGCAAGACCAAAGGGAAGGTTTTGCTGATCCCTTGATGCGCGGCATTCAGCGTGGTCTGTTCTTGCTCGTGTTATTGGCAGGATCGGTGTCTTGCAGCGGCGTCAACCACACACAAGAATTACCGCTCCATCAGATCAGGCTGCCGCCAGGGTTTGAGATCGGTATCTACGCAAGCCGTATCCCCAACGCCCGTTCAATGGCCCTCAGTCCTCACGGTACACTGTTTGTCGGGTCCCTCAGGGCAGGGAATGTCTATGCCATCGTCGATCGCGATCATGACCAGAAGGCGGATGAGGTTATGACGATCGCGCGAGGGCTCAATATGCCGAATGGTGTTGCATTCCACGATGGTGCGCTTTACGTGGCCGAAGTGGACCGCATTCTAAGGTACGACGATATCGAGGCCCGCCTGAAAGACCCGCCTGCGCCTGTGGTGCTCAGTGAGCGCTTTCCCAGAGATCGTTATCATGGCTGGAAGTTCATTCGCTTTGGTCCGGATGAGTGGCTGTACATTCCCGTTGGAGCCCCATGTAATGTCTGTGAGCGCGAAGATCAACGCTACGCGTCGATTACGCGCATGAAACCTGATGGAACGCAACCGCAGATCTTTGCGCGTGGCGTCCGCAACACGGTTGGATTCGACTGGCATCCATCGACGCGCGAGCTCTGGTTTACAGATAACGGGCGAGACTGGATGGGTGACGATCTAAGGTGGACCCACTTGTCAAGACAAGTTTTAGAGATATTTAAGTTACACTTTGGGGTCTGACGTTACGTGTATTGGAAGAGAGAGATGTGGGCATCGTTCTCTTCCCCCCTTGCACCCGATCTTTGAAAATAGACCTCCGCGGGGGTCATATAATCGAGGGACTGGTGTGGCCGCTCATGGTTGTAGAAATTGAAGTAATAATCAATTCCCCGTCGTCCTTCAGCGACACAGTGATAATCCCTGATGTAGATCTCTTCGTACTTGAGCGAGCGCCAGAGTCGTTCGGTAAAGATGTTGTCCATACACCGTCCCCGACCGTCCATGCTGATGTTGATCCTCTTGCCTTTGAGCATGTCCGTGAAGGCGGAGCTGGTAAACTGGGCGCCCTGGTCGGTATTGAAGATTCCGGGGGCACTGGCCACACACGCCTTCTCCAGGGCCGCCAGGCAGAACCCCGTCTCCATCGTGATCGAGGTCTCCCAGGCGAGGACATACCGGCTGAACCAGTCCATGATCGCCACCAGATAGAGCCAACCGCGGTGCAGCCGGACGTACGTGATATCCGCCGCCCACACCTGATCCGGGTGCGTGATGATCAATCCTCTGAGGAGATATGGGTACATGGGATGACCTGCACCAGGCCGGCTCAGATGAGGCTTCGGATAGATCGCCTCCAGGCCCATCTCCCGCATCAGTCGTTGCACATGCTTCCGGTTCACCGGATACTCCTGCCGCCTCAGGTGAGCCGCCATCTTCCTGGACCCGTAGAATGGCGTTTGTGTATATTGCTCGTCGATCATGCGCATGAGCAGCAGATCGTACTTATCCACCACCGGTGTATAGTAGATGCTGGAGCGTGAGATGCCCAGAAGCTCCGCCTGATGGCTGATGGACATCTCACGAGTCGTATTGTCAATGAGCGAGACCTTATCCCTATGGGACAAGTCCAGATTTTTTTTTAAGCCAGTCCAGGTCAACCTTCTGCTGGCCGATCTGGCGGTACAGCTCGGCAATCAGCGTCTCGTTGTCCTGTTCTTTTCCTTTTCGCCTGTCGCTGAACAGATCCAACAAACCCTTCAGGACCACCGCTTTCCAGTTCCGAATCTGGCCCGGATGAACCTGATACAGGCTTGCCAGTTCGGCGGATGTCTTGTGCTCTTTGATCGCCTCCAAGGCCACCTTGGCCTTAAATGAAGGCGGATACCTCTTGCGCATTCGTTCCACTTGGACCTCCTCTTGTGGGCTCCCAAGTGTAACTTATCACACTGTCCAGATTTCGGGGTCCACTATAATCTGCCGCCGGACGAACTGAATCATGCACCGCGTCCCGGGCTGCATTTCGGCTTTCCTTATTGCCATGGCCGCGCCATTGCCGATCCAGGATTCGGGAAGCAGCGAAAGTGTGAGGAGTTTACATTACCGGCAATGGAGCTTGGGCCGCATGTGGCGGCGCTTGGCATGCGCTTTTACACGGGGACGATGTTTCCAGATGAGTATCGGAATCATATTTTCGTTGCGGAACACGGGTCATGGAATCGAAGCGCGCCGATCGGGTACCGTATCATGATGGTGCGGGATACGGATCTGCGTACGTTGACGTATGAGGTATTTGCCGACGGCTGGTTGCAGGGGAATCAGGCCTGGGGACGCCCTGTTGACGTACTGGTTATGCCGGATGGGGCGATATTGGTGTCGGATGATGAGGCGGATGTGATTTATCGAATCAGCTATAGAAAATGACCGAATTGCGTATATGAACAGGGAACAATGTTCCGGTTGAGATGGTAAATAAATTTTGCGCGACAAGAAAGAAAATTCATGGTAAAGAATGTAGACCTTTTTAACGAACAGAGAGGGTAAGATAGTAACAGGAGCGTTGGGAGAAGCGATTGCGAACATTCACTGTAACCAAAGGAAGGAGGCAAGGGGTGGGACACAGGGCCAAGGGAACATTGACATGGATGAGTAGATTAGCCGGTGCAGTGGCAATCGTAGGCTTGATCGGCGTCTCGAGCGCGATGGCGGAGGATCCGCAATCAACGAGTGGCGGTGCCGTCCAACAAGTGGAAGGCGCAGTAATGCTGGAGACAGAGCAGGTTGAGGAATACGATCCCTGGGAGCCTTATAACGAAAAGATCTTCGACTTTAACTATAATGTGTTCGATCGGTATGTCCTGAAGCCGGTGGCGACTGCGTGGGATTATGTGCCGGATCCCGTGCAGGAAAGTCTCGGTAACGCCTTCGATAACGTCAGTATGCCGCGCCGCCTGGTCAACCACCTCCTTCAGGCCGAATTTAAGGACGCCGGCAACGAACTGACTCGCTTTGGCATCAACACAACGGTGGGTGTTGTTGGTCTTTTCGATGTCGCGAAGACATGGGGTTTCGAAAAGATCGACGCAGATACCGGCCAAACGCTCGGCATCTGGGGAGTGGGCCCCGGACCTTATCTGATCCTGCCCCTCTTACCTCCACTCACAGCCCGTGACGCCTTCGGCTGGCTGGCGGATACGGCGATGGACCCGATTAATTACTTTGTCCCATTAGCCGCTTCGTTCGGACGGAGAGGCGGAGAGTCCATCAATTATCGGTCGCAGAATCTGGAGTTATTCGAGAGCGTTGAAGAGTCGACCGTTGACCTGTACAGTTCGGTACGGAACGCCTACCTGCAACGGAGGCAGCGGGCCATCGCAAAGTAATCGTATTGCTCAGAGGTCGTAACCCACACGCATCGTACGTAACGTGGCGCAAGTCATTGCGTGTCGGTTCGTCCAAATCCGGATAAACGATAATCGCCATACCTGTGCCTTCATAGGATGAGTCGCTCAGCCCTCACCGGACGGCGGGCTATGGCAATTGACACTCGGTCAGCACCCGCCTTGCTTGCTGATTGAGATTCGGTGTATTTCTGCTCGGTTGGTACGTCCGTTCCTGCCTCTGCTATCTCCACATCGATCGTTCATCACCATGCAATGTCCTCATTGAAGAATGAGAATATTTTACTCACCACGTATACCATTCCAATACTCCAGAAGTTGAACCGTCCTGAAGGCGGCGCGATCAATCCTGCGTTATGTGAGCGTTTTCTGCCGCATCGTATTCCGGTACTTGGCATGGCACGATAGTTGCCCCCTATATAGGTATAGGTGGGATTCAACTTGCTCTGGACAAGACTCAATGTGTTATCCCCAGAGGCAGGTCGATCATTCCTCTTTACTGCAACGAGATACCATTTCAATAGTTATGAGTGGACAGGTATCATCACGTGGCCGGGTAGTAATGCGTCTGAGAATTTCCTTACTGTTGCTTGCGGGGTTCGCTGCCATCTGTGTCATCAGGTATGGTATGCCCGACGGCGCATTCGACTCCACACTGTTGATTTATACCGATGGCGCCAGCAAGCCTGTAGCGATTTTCAACGGGTCGGCTTATGAGTTGCGCGACGAACGGCCCTTGAACGCCTACCCTCCCCTGTTAATTGATGCGGTACTGCTTATGGAAGATCGCCGCTTCTATACTCATCATGGGGTGGATGGACGTGCGATCATAAGGGCAGCATGGGCTAATGTTCAACATGGATCGATCGTCCAGGGCGGTAGTACCCTGACCCAGCAACTCACTCGATCGCGGTATCTCACACATGAGCGAACATTCTTACGGAAGATCAAAGAAGTTCTGCTCGCTCTGGGCATGGAAACAGTCCTATCGAAGCAGGAGATTCTGGAGCGCTACCTGAATGAGGTCTATCTTGGTCACCGCGGCACGTACGAAATACGCGGCATTGCGGCCGCTGCACGCTCGTACTTAGGTCAAGAGCCTGGTACGCTTCGCCCGGCCGAAGTCGCCCTCCTGGTCGGCCTGATCCGATCGCCCAATACGGTCTCACCTCTCGTCTCGCTGCAACGCGCGAGGGATCGCAGGGATATCGTCCTTCGTCGGCTGTGGGATGAGCGGAGATTGAGCGAGGCCGAGTACCGGCGCGCTGTACAGGAGCCGATCCGGGCAGTACGGAATTCGACCGTAGAGACAAGATATTTTTTAGATTTCGTCCGAAAAGAGCTTGCGGTCAAGCTCTCACGCGTCTCGGGTGGCAGGACCCTGAAGGTCTTTACGACCCTTGAGATGGCGACGCAGCAGGCGGCTCACCAGGCTGTTGCGCAGGGACTGTTGACGCTCGATAGACAGCGTGAGAGGCCGGGGCATATTGTAGAGGGCGCGCTCGTCGCACTGGACGTTCAACATGGAGCCATCAAAGCGATGGTTGGGGGGAGGGACTATCATCGCAGCCAGTTTAATCGCGCCGTCCAGGCTAAACGACAGCCTGGCTCACTCTTCAAGCCGTTTATCTATTTAGCTGCTTTTGAAGTAGGGCGTGAAGGAGGAGCGACGCGCTTACCCCTGCGACGCTCATTTCCGATCAACCGCTCATGCGCATGGTCGGGAATGAGCGATGGATGCCGAGGAATTTCAATGATCGGTACTATGGGACGGTGCGGCTTCGCGAGGCGCTTGAACAATCTCTGAACGCGGCGAGCCACTCGATTGGAGAGCAGGTCGGATTGACTCGCGTGATTGAGCAGGCCAGAGCATCCGGTATAGAAAGCCGGCTGCAACCGGTTCCGGCAACACTTCTTGGCGCCTCCGAGGTCAGTGTACTGGAGATGACTGCGGCGTATGGCACGCTTGCCAGAGGAGGGACGTGGCTGAAACCCTACGCGATCAGAAAAATCGAGGATGGGCAGGGTCGTGTACTGTTTGAAGAGAGCCGCAGCGCGCAGCGCGCAGCCTCACCTCAGGCAGCCTTCCTGGTGACATCAATCCTGCAGGGGACTATCGAACGGGGTACCGCCGCCTCGGCTTATCGACTCGGACTCACCAGAACAGCCGCCGGTAAGACTGGCACCAGTAACGATTTACGCGATGCCTGGTTTGTCGGCTACACTCCAGATCTGATTGCCGGTGTGTGGGTTGGTGTCGATTCCGGAGCGTCACTTCAGTTGACAGGGGCTCAGGCTGCACTACCGATCTGGACGCAGTTCATTGAGCGTGCGTCGGTTGGCCGTCCATCGCGAAACTTTGAGCCTCCGCCAGGGATCGTCACAGCCCGGATTGATCCCTCTACAGGTCTCCGTCTGACCCCCGAATGCTTGGGTGGGGTGGAAGAGATTTTTATTCAAGGAACCGAACCGAAAGAGACCTGCTCCCAAGGCAAGTTCACTCTCTGGCAATGGGCTCGCCGTCTCTTTCCTCGTTGATACTCGAAACGGGCCTACCCCAATTGGGATAGAGTACCTCCCAAATCAGGTGCGCAGAAGAGGAGAGCGATTCATTGCAGCATCAGGTTCTTATAGATCTAGTATATAACCTATTGAATACAGTGGGTAGAACTGTTGATTGTCAATATACAAATATTTGGCATCTCTTATGCAGTAAAGGAGGGAAGTCAACTGTATATGCCAACTCAATCGTATCTGTAATACCGAAACTATAAAGGAGGTGATTGAAAGCGATGATGAAGAAAATGGGTATCGTAGTGATGACTGCACTCTTCAGCGTCTCCGTTGTCGGCCTCAGCTTTGCTGATGAGAAGAAGCATGATGCCGCGCCTGCGGCGACCGGCGCCCCGGTAAACCCGTGTGCTGGCAAGGATGATAAGAAGGCCAAGAAGGCTGCAACAGCAGCGCCCAAGAAGACCGATAAGAAGGCGGAAGAGGCCCCAGCGGCCGCTCCAGCACCTGCGGCGGTTCCAGCAAAGAAGTAGAACCGATCTCTCTTAGGTGAGATGATATCAAAAAAGAAAGGAGGTGATTGAAAGCGATGATGAAGAAAATGGGTATCGTAGTGATGACTGCACTCTTCAGCGTCTCCGTTGTCGGCCTCAGCTTTGCTGATGAGAAGAAGATGGCAGCTCCAGCAGCAGCCCCAGCAGCGGCAGCTCCAGCAGCAGCCACAGCAGCTGAGAAGGCGGCTCCAGCGAGCGCAGACAAGAAGGGCAAGAAGGCAGCAGCTCCAGCAGCGGCAGCCCCAGCAGCAGCTCCAGCAGCGGCAGCTCCAGCGGCTGAGAAGGCGGCTCCAGCGAAGAAGTAGTTCGTCTTTGCGCTTTGGGTTCAAACCCGAATCAAAAGGCACCTCGCATATAGCGGGGTGCCTTTTATTTTCTTGACAGGGTGGGGTGACGTTCGTTAGATATACTCTGTCCTGCCAGAGTCAGGATGAGGCTTGGTCCGCCGATGGCGGAAATAGGGAAAACGGTGAAGCCCTACACCCTGGAGCGTGGAGGGCCAGTCCGTTGCTGCCCCGCAACTGTAAGCGGCATTGAAATCTGCTGAACGCCACTGTCTAAAGTAATAGTTTTGAGTTTCGAGTCCTAGAATCCGAAACTCGAAACTTGAAACTGGTTGGATGGGAAGGCGCAGAGAGTAAGGTAAGCCGCGAGCCAGGAGACCTGCCCAGCCCCGAGGTGCTGATGACCTTCCGAGGGGGAGGGCGGCCTTGTCGCGTTACGAGTTGACCGCGGCGCAGGTTTAGCGTTCGGTTTGGGAATGAAAACCCCAATCCTCCCCTGAGGACTGGGGTTTTTTGTTTGTGAGGAGATGCGAGCCGGATTTTTACTCTGCTTGAAGCGGGCAAGGGGTCTCTGAAAGGGGGTGAGAAGAGCGAACACAAGTAGCTTCGTATGAAGAGTTGAACTGAACGCCCCTGGATATAAGGGAAGCTGGAGTCCCGGCCGCGCGCTGCGGCTGGGTAAGGCCAGCACGGTCCCGCCACTGTGAGTGGGGAGCCGCTCTGCACAATGCCACTGTCCTGAGTGTGTCGAAGGATGGGAAGGCGCAGGGTTGGCAGCGATCCACGAGTCAGGAGACCTTGTCCGGGGGTCAACGAGAACGCACCACCTTCGCGGATAAGGGGGAGAATAATGCAATGCCGGAGCAGTGTAGTCAAGAGATGGTTGTGGGTAACGGTTCTGTGGAGTTGTGGACTGGGGAGCGCATCAGGCCAGATGCGTGAGGCGATTCCTGATGAAGCGGTGGAGCTGGGGCTGGTGGTCGTAACGGCGACCAAAACCGAAGTTCCCGTAAAACAGGTTGCGGCATCGGTGACGGTGATCACGAAGGAAGAGATCAAAGCGCGTCAGGTGACCCAGGTGTCAGATCTGCTCCGGGATGTCCCAGGTTTGAGCGTGAGACAGCAGGGCAGCCGCGGCAGCGTCGCGGTCGTATTCCCCAGAGGAGGCAACTCGAATTTCAACCTGGTGCTGATTGACGGGGTGAAGGTCAATGACGCCGGCGGATTCTACGACTTTCATGACCTCAGCACCGATAATATCGAACGCATCGAGATTGTCCGAGGACCCCACAGCGCACTGTACGGCTCTGACGCCATGGGATCAGTGATCCAGATCTTCACGAAGCGAGGGAAGGGAAGTCCCCGCCTTGAGGGATCGTTTGCGGGTGGAAATATGAAGACCTTCGAAGAGCAATGGAATCTTAGCGGAGGGACCGAGCAATTAGACTATTCGCTTGCGGTGGGCCGAAGCGATACCGATGGAAGCCTTCCCATCAATAACCACTTCGGCGCCACCACCGTCAGTAGTCGTGTGGGCGTTGCCCTTGGGAACGCGCTGGACCTGAGCCTTGCCGTCCGGTATACCGACAGCGATCTCAATGTTCCTACCGAGACTGGCGGCGATCTGTTCAGTCCTCTCGATCCGAACCAATCCAGCGATCAGCAGCGATTGGTTGTCAGCGGTAAGGCCAGTCAGCCACTGACGTCTTGGTGGCATCAGACGCTTCAAGTCGGTTTCTATCGCCATGAATCGGCCTTTGACGATTGGTTCGACCCGTTCGATCCCAGCACTGGACAACCCCTCGATTTTTCCGCCTATCACAGTACAAGTGAGGAACGTCGCATCTCTGCGGACTACTTCTGGAACCTGACGACCCCCACTGCGTTCGATCTCTCCGGTCTGTTTACTGTAGGCTTCGCGTTTGAGCGCGAGGAATTTGAGCAGCGGGCTGCGGCGACGGAAACCGATTTTCCTTCCTCCAGCGCAAACGAAGCCAGCCGGGATAATAAAGCCGGTTACCTCCATGGCCAGTTCGATTGGAGAAAACAGCTTTTTCTGACGGCGGGATTCCGGGTAGATGGCAACAGCACCTTTGGGACCGAGGTGACACCAAGAGTCTCAGCAGCGTGGATTATACCGTACGTAGGGACTAAACTGAGAGGTGGGTACGGTGAAGGCATCAAGGAGCCAAGCTTTATTGAGAACTTCGGGGACGGCAGTCAGTTTGTCGTCGGGAATCCCAACCTACGACCGGAGCGCTCCAAGAGCTGGGAGATCGGACTGGACCAGCCGGTGATGCATGGACTGGTTGATCTGTCAGCCACATACTTTCATAATCGCTTTGATGATTTGATCGCCTTCATCTTCACCCCTACTTCCGGGTGTCCTGCCAGCTTCTGCAATGTTCAGAAGGCGAGGGCGGAGGGGGTCGAGCTGGCTGCAACTGTACGCCCTGGGTATGGCCTGACTATCGGTGGGGCCTACACCTATCTGGATACTAAGGTACTCGACGATGGTGGGATCGGATCGATCGCACTGTCGAATGGTCAGTCGCTACTCCGCCGACCCCGGCATACTGGGACGCTTTCCATCGATTATGTATGGCATCGTCTACGTACGAATCTGACGACAACGTTTGTCGGTGATCGGGCAGATATCTTTACCGACCCGGCTACCTTTGAAACCAGGCGGGTGACTGCGCAGGGTTACGCGACTGTCGATCTCGCAGCTTCATACACCGTATTGAAAGATGCCCTCCATCTGCAGGAGCTCACACTATTTGGGAGGATTCAGAACCTCTTCGATAATGATTACCAGCAAGTATTCGGCTATTCAGCCCCTGGTATGACGGCGCTGTTTGGTCTTAAGGGTACCTTATGAGACGGCAGACGATCCTGCTGTGCTGGATTGTACTGCTGTCGTGGGGGCCTGCTGACGCCGCCGCGCTCACAGTTGTTGATGATGCGGGGCGGTCCATCATACTCAACGGACCGCCCAAGCGGATTATGACCTTGACGCCGAGTAGTACCGAGATCCTGTTTGCGCTGGGGGCAGGTGATCGCATCGTTGCTGTGGACCGATGGAGCGACTACCCGCCGACTGCACAAGAGAAGCCTCGCGTGATTCCATTTTCTTCCAATCTGGAGCAGATCGTGCGTGCCAGTCCGGACGTGATACTGTCTACCTATGGCGGCGCTGAACCGCTTCTGCCACTCGAACGGCATGGGATCAAGGTGATGATCTTCGCGCCACGGACACTCGACGACATCTATCGGAACATCCTGCTGATGGGCCGGATGGTGGACGCCGAAGCGCGGGCCGAGGATCTGGTCCGCGCCATGCGGCAGCGTGTGGCTGCGGTTGTGGCGAAGGTGCGAAACGCCCCCATGCCCAAGGTCTTCATTGAGCTTGATGGCAGCGATCCAGGCCGCCCGTTTACGGCTGGTCCTGATTCATTTATTGATGGTCTCATTCGACTCGCAGGTGGGGTGAATGTCGCCGTTCGTGCGCACGCGATGTGGCCTCAATTCAGCCTGGAGGAGCTGATCAGAACGGACCCTGACCTGATCCTCCTGGGCGAAGCCGGCGCATCCAGCGGTTCGCGGGTCCCGGGGTTGGTAGCCGGTCGTTCCGGCTGGGCAAATTTGCGGGCGGTGCGCCGCGGGGCGATCGTTTCGATCGATTTAGACCTGATCAGTCGCCCGGGACCACGAATCGTTGAGGGCCTTGAGCTATTGGCCAGGCTGCTGCATCCGGACCGATTTTGATGAAACAGCGCCCGCACCCCGCATCCCAAATCCCCCCGTGCCCCCCTTTTATAAGGGGGGGGTGGGGGGATTTCGCACCCCGCATCTATGTTGCCTTATCGGCCTTACTTCTGTTGACGTTGCTCCTCGCCCTCATGCAGGGTGCGGTTGCCTTATCGCCTCTGACGATCCTCAATATCCTTCTCCGATCGATCGGTATTTCGCTGGGGCCAGCGACCTGGCAGGCCGCGGACGAGACGATTCTGCTTGAGCTTCGGCTGCCCAGAGTCCTTGGTGGAGCACTGGTGGGCGCAGCCCTGGCGACTGCCGGCGTCCTCTTCCAGGGATTACTTCGCAACCCACTCGCTGATCCGTATATCATCGGTACGTCGGCCGGCGCGGGTTTTGCGGCGACAGTGGCCATGCTGATCCTGCCCCCGGCCTCCGTTCTCGGCTTTGGATCGGTGGCGCTTTCGGCCTTCGTGGGCAGCCTGCTTGCGGTGATGTTGGTCTATAGGTTGTCGCGCGTAGATGGACGCAGCTCGCCGGTGACCCTGCTGCTGGCCGGTGTCATTGTCAACACCGTTCTCGGTTATCTGGGGTCGTTGAGTATCTTACTCTTCGAAGGGAGTGAGTTTCGGCTCCGTCGAGTGTTTACCTGGCTCATGGGCGGGATTGCGGTCAATGATCTGCGACAACTGTTAGTGGTGGGGTTGATCATCGTTGCGGGGATTATTGTTGCGTACGGGTATGCGGTGTCGCTCAATGCCCTGGCGATAGGTGAGGAGGGGGCACAGGCCTTGGGCGTAGATCTGGATCGGGAGACTGGAAGGATTATCCTGCTGGGCTCGCTGCTGACGGGTGCTGCGGTCAGTGTCAGCGGTCTGATCGGATTCCTGGGACTTGCTGTTCCACATATCCTGCGCCTCATAGTCGGGCCCGATCACCGGCGGCTCCTTCCGACCTCGGCCTTGGCTGGTGCGATTCTTCTGGTAGTGGCAGATACGGTAGCACGCTCTATTGCAGCCCCGGCAGAGCTCCCTGTTGGTATCTTTACGGCGTTGCTCGGCGGTCCACTCTTCCTCTTCTTGCTTCGGCGCAACGGACAGGAATCGGGATGGCGATGATGCCTGGCATCCATCTGCAATCCGTACATTTCAGTTATCCCAGCGGCGCCGGGCTTGCGAGGATCGATCTGTCCATTGCGCAAGGCGAACGGGTGGCGATCCTGGGTCCGAATGGCTCGGGAAAGACGACGCTCCTGAAAGTAATGCTGGGTCTGTTGGTTCCACAGGAGGGGGAGGTATCCTTCGAGGGTCACGTCCTGCGTGGGACGAGTCGGGCAGAACTGGCGCGAGCGATCGCAATGGTCCCTCAGGAATTGCTGCTGCCATACGCCCTTACAGTGAGGGATGTGGTGATGCTGGGACGGACCTCGTATCTGCATCGCTATCGAGGCCCTACGCACGACGACCTGGAGGCGGTACAGGCGGCGATAGTCTCCACCGACCTGCTGTGCTCTGCAGGCCGTCCGTACAACGAGCTCTCTGGCGGGGAGCGCCAGCGGGTCATTCTAGCGATGGCGCTGGCGCAACAATCGCGCCTGCTGCTTCTTGACGAACCGACCCGTTCCCTCGACCTCAGTCACCAAATCCGGATCCTGTCAATGATCAGGGGCCTCAATGTGGAGCACGGGTTGACGGTGATTTCATCGATGCACGATCTCAACCTGTCCTCACTCTATTTCGATCGTCTGGTCGTGCTCTCATCGGGTCGAATCGTTGCGGACGGCCCTCCAGGCGAGGTGATCCGGCCGGATATGATTCAGGAGGTATTTGGCGTGCCCACACTCGTCAGACGACATCCAAGCCACGGCATTCCATGGGTGATCCTTCTGTCAGATACGCTCGACCGTGTGTCTGCTTGCGACGATGTCTCCGCAGAGACTGTAGAGACGATCAGCCCTTGACAAATTCAACGGCCTCGGACTATTGTAACGATACGTGCTAAGAGTGAATGCTCAAGATGACGGCTTGCGAATGATGCCTGCTGAGCATCCGCAGATCCGCAATTTCCTCGTTGTTTCTCTGCTGGTACACCTGGTGTTTGTCGGTCTGCTCAGCGTGATGCAGTGGTCCGCCAAGTCACCTGCCAATCGGCCGCTCCAGGTTCGGATTATCGATTCACCCGTTCAGAAGCGGATCTCACCCCTTCACAGTCGCAGGATGTCCGACAAGCCTACTGCACGCGCACAACGGCAGGCGAAAAAGCTGGACCGGACAAGACCGCCGAAGCAGTCACGCCTCGCACATCTTAAGGCGGCGCCTCCCAGGACGCCGGTCGTCACTCCACCTGCTGCATCGCCGGCGGTCGCGCAACCTAGCGTGCCTGCTGCCCGTCATGCCGCACTGACCCCTTGGGTGCCGCCTGCAATACAGACGTCGCCGGATTTGGCCGCGACTCCTCCCAGTCCGAAAATGGCCCAGGTGGAGCCGCTTGAGGGCGAAGGTAACGGTCGATCGACTCGGTCGGCTGACCTCAGAGGGCAGATGGCTATGCTGTGGAAAAGCCTCGACGCCCAACAATATCCTGATCGTAGTGCGAATGGAGGGGAGGCAGGCGACTCGAGCTCTTCTACTGGGCCAACCGTCTCGCTGGACAGTCAGGACTCACGGTTTGCGTCCTACCTGCTTGGAGTCAAAAGACGGATCGAGAGTATTTGGAGCTACCCCTCCGAGGCGAAGGGTGTGACCGGCAACCTTATCGTTACCTTCGCGATCACACGCGATGGCCGTTTAAGCGATCTGGAGCTGACGCAGACGTCCGGTATCGCCCCGCTGGATAACGAGGCGATTCGGGCGATACGGCAAGCTACCCCCTTTAGTCCGTTTCCTGAGCGGATGCACTTTGAACGATTGAATATCCGAGCGGCCTTTTACTATCATGTCAGCCGAACAAGCTTTAAGGATCGATAAGCATAACTATCGAGATACGTATCGGTATCCCTGCCATTGCGTTGCATGATACGTCCGCAGAAAGACGGTGGAAGATTTTGACGGCTTGCGAGGTCCGTGATATAAACAGAATATGGTAAGCTGGCTGAACTCGAAAGAGAGTACCTTCTTTCTTGAACGAGAGGTGGAGGGCGTCTTTGCGATCAGCGAGGGACGCCTATTTAATGGGACCATGTATTTCAAGGGACGATTGCTGATCGATCCCGGTAAGGCTGTGGCCGAACTGACGGATCGCTTGGCGCCCCACGGTTATTACCCGCTGCTCCATGATGAGGAGGACCTGACGATCCTCCGAGTGATACCAGAAAAACGTCTGGTTCGCTGGGGCTCGTGGGTCAATGTTCTTCTCTTTCTTGCTACCCTTGCGACTACTGTGTTCGTGGGCGCCATAAACCGTGGTGCCGACCCCCTGGCGAATCCCTGGTCGATGGCGCAGGGGCTTCCCTTCGCCACGACCCTTCTTGCAATCCTTGGTGTTCATGAGTTCGGACATTACTTTACCGCTCGACGGTATGGCATTACTGTCACGCTCCCCTATTTTATTCCGGCCCCGATTGGGCTCGGGACCTTCGGAGCGTTCATTAGGATGAAGTCGCCGGCCACCGATCGCAGGGCGCTCTTCGACGTCGGGATCGCAGGCCCCCTTGCAGGGTTGTGCGTAGCATTGCCGGCTATTGTCGTAGGCCTGCATTGGTCAGAGCTGATTCTGACAGGGGCAGAGGAACATGCCGGTATTGCTCTGGGAACACCACTGTTATTTTCACTCCTGCAGTGGTTGACGCTGGGACCGATACCAGAGGGAGGCGACGTATTGTTGCACCCGGTGGCGTTTGCCGGCTGGATCGGTCTGTTCGTGACGGCGCTGAATCTACTTCCGATCGGTCAACTGGATGGCGGCCACATTGCGTATGCGCTGGTTGGCAGGCGACATCGCATGGTGGCGATCCTCGCTCTGCTTGTGCTGGTTGGGATGGGGATTACGTACTGGTCGGGGTGGCTGTTCTGGGCGTCCCTCTCTCTGATTTTGGGGCTGAGACATCCCCCTCCTCTCAACGATGTGACCCGGCTGGATGAGCGTAGAAGGCTGGTGGGTATTGCGTCTTTGCTGCTTTTGCTCAGTGTCATTACGCCGTCCCCATTCAATTTCTCAGAGTCGTAAGTCCCTCAAAGGAGGGACCGGGATTCGGGAAAGGAGGCATGACCGGGTTGGTTCCAGCAAAGAACGAGCGACGCAGCATACTCAAGCAGTTGCTGTACCGCTTGTACGAAGGGCGGCTACTGCATGAGGTTAGCGGCGGAGAGATGCCCCGGCATATCGGTCTCATTCTTGATGGTAATCGACGATACGCGAGAGAGCGCAAGTATTCCAGTATCCTTGAAGGACATCGGATGGGGGCAGAAAAGCTGGAAGAGGTCCTGAACTGGTGCGAAGAGCTTGAGATCAGGATGGTGACCGTATGGATCTTCTCCACTGAAAACGTATCCAGAAGCCAGGAAGAGGTGGACGGACTGTTGGCGCTGATTGAGAAGAAGATGCGGGACATCGCCCATGATCCCAAGATACATCGTAAGCGGATGCGGATCAGGGCGATCGGTAAAATGGAGTTTCTCCCCCAGTCTACAGTACAGGCGATTCAAGAGGCAGAGGAGGCGACGCGCGACTACGATGCCTTTTGCTTGAATGTCGCCGTAGGATATGGCGGGAGGCAGGAGATTGCTGATGCCGTCGCGACCATGCTCAGAGACAAATCGGCGAGAAGGATCCCGCTGGAGAAGATCATCGATGAGATATCCATCGATGAGATTGGGAAGTATCTCTATACCTACGAGCTGCCGGATCCGGATCTTATTATCCGAACCAGCGGCGAGGTTCGGCTGAGCGGGTTCCTGCTGTGGCAGAGCGCATACAGCGAGTATTACTTCTGTGACGCCTACTGGCCGGTTTTTCGAAAGATTGACTTCCTTCGGGCTATCCGAAGCTTCCAGCAGCGCGAACGCCGGTTTGGGGTATGAGGGAAGAGTGGTTCAAGGTTCAAAGTTCAACGTTCAAGGTTGAGTTGGGTTAGAATGGTTTCGGAATCAGGAGGATAATGACATGAAGCCTATCGGACGACTGGCAGCGCTTCTGGTATTGTGCCTCTTGGCGCAGATGGGGATGGCGTCCCGGGCGAGAGGTGAGGAGCCCACTAGTATAGGGGCTGATATAGCCTCCGGTGCGATCAGTGTACTGGCCACCGTCATCATGTTGCCGGTCAAGCTGGTCGCTTGCGCCGCGACGGTGGTGCTTGGCGGGACAATGCAAGGGCTTACCATGGGGACTAGCGAGATTGTTCGGGAAGAGTTGGTAGCCGGGACCAACCAGACCTGCGGCGGGAGGTATTACGTTGCGCCTCGGCAGGTTAAGCAGCTTGCGAGAGAATCAGAACTGTAAGGGTGAGCGATAGCTTGCCCACCGCTTCTCAGCGTTATTAATCTATGAGGTTGCTGCATCGTTCGCCTTGGCGGCGGCGGAGTAGCTCCTCGAACTTATCGGAGGCACCAATGAACCGGACCTTGCGAGGTGTTGTACTTGTGCTTGTGATGTCGATGGCCTTCACCGCCCAAGCCGTTGCGGGGGAGCTCACCAGCTCTTCACCTGGCCAGAAGGCGTTGAGGGGTGCGGCGAATATGACCCTTGGGCTGCTCATCGAATTGCCGAAGATGATCTGCTACGAGACACGTGAGCGTGGTCCGCTTGTGGGAATCCCTACGGGATTCCTGACTGGTTTTGGTCTTGGGGTGATGCGATCTGTCGCGGGGATTTACGAACTCGTCACCTTCCCGATTTCGTTCCCGGATGATTACAAACCGCTCTTGAGCCCACGCTATCCCTTTGAACCGGGACGGACAGTCGTATCGCCCGCTCTCATTGTGCGTCCGCAAGAAGGTGAGAAGCCATAATAACGGGTGCTCTGAACCCATCGCACGGACCCTATTTTACTGGCCTGTACTCCTTGCCAGTATCAGCGCGACTGAATTGATACAGTAACGAAGGTGGGTTGGGGGTGGTCCGTCGGTAAAGACGTGACCAAGATGCGCGTCGCACCGGCTGCACAGGACCTCAGTACGCCGTACCGGTAGAGTGACATCATCGACGGTCTTGATCTGCTCTGGCGCACGAGGAGCCCAGAAGCTGGGCCATCCGGTCCCGGAATTGAACTTGGTTTCCGAGCCGAACAGCTCATTGTCGCAGCAGACGCATCGGTAGATTCCATCCTCTGTGCAGCCGTAGTATTGACCCGAAAACGGTCTCTCAGTCCCCTTCTGCCGACAGACGTAAAGCTGCTCCGGCGTAAGTCGTACCTTCCATTCCTCTTCGGATCTGATCAGCTTATCGGTCATGACGGATTCTCGACGCGTGTAGTCTTCAGGAAATCTTCTTACGCAAATCTGCGCATGAGGGATATGTCGAGGAGAATTCGGTGGTGAGATGCAAAAGATCGGCATGTAGCGTAGATTGTAGAGTACAAGATGAAGAACTCAACTACTCCGAGGCATACGACTGTGCGAATCTGTATGGTGCCGAAGCGGGGACTCGAACCCCGATGAGCGTACACTCACTGCGCCCTGAACGCAGCGCGTCTACCAATTCCGCCACTTCGGCATGACCGGCGGCTAGCTTTGTACCTTACACTTGTAAAGGGTCAACCCTGAAAAGTCAACGGAAAAGCGCAGGAAGATTCTATGGACTATGAAGATGATCAGATGTGTTTTGTCTGCGGCAAGCAGAACGGGGATGGACTACATCTCGATTTCGAGCTGATCGGTGATGATCGTATCCGGACCGAGTTTACCCCGCCGAAACGGTTTCAGGGTTGGAAGGACGTCCTGCATGGGGGTATTATAGCGACCATTCTTGATGAGGTAATGGTCAATGGCGCCTACTTGCGGCAGATCATGGCCGTCACCACTAAGCTCGAGATTAAACTCAGACGCCCGGCCGCCATCGGCGAGCGATTGATCTTTTACGGCCAGATTCTGAAGGAGGATACAAGGACTGTCAGCATGAAGGCTTGGGCCGAGCAGCAGAAGGACGGAGCGATTGTTGCCGAGGCGACCGGCCTCCTGATGAAAATCTGAGGGGATATGGAAGGAGATAGACACCGGGTCGTCACGCTACTGACGGACTTTGGGCTGAGCGACCCGTTCGCCGGTATGATGAAAGGGGTTATCCTTGGGATCAACCCCAGTGTAGCGCTCGTTGATCTGTGCCATTCCTGCCAAGCCTACGAGCCGTTAGAGGCGGCATTGGCTCTCATGACCGCGTACCGTTACTTTCCCAAAGGGTCGATCCATATCGCGGTAGTCGATCCTGGGGTAGGTGGGCCGCGCCGACCGATCATGGTCACATGCGACGGCCATCTATTCATTGGTCCGGATAACGGACTCCTGGCCCCGCTCGCTGTACAGGCTGGGTCTGAGGTTAGGGCTATTACTGCAACCCGGTATTTTCTTCATCCGGTCAGCAGCACCTTCCATGGACGAGATATTTTTGCCCCAATAGCCGGTCATCTGTCGCTCGGGGTCCAGCCAGCTAAATGTGGAGAACCGATCGATGACTACATTCGTCTGGCACTCCCACGTGCGGAGGCGTCCGGGACCTCGTTGATCAAGGGTGAAGTCCTCCATGTCGATCGATTTGGTAATCTGATGACGAACATTGCGAGCGCCGACGTAGAACGTCTGATGGCCGGAAGACCGCCGGCAGATTTCCTGGTTCGTGCCGCAGGCCTGGAGATTCCGATTGTAACCCACTATGGCCAGGTTTCTCCTGCTTCCCCAGGTGCGGTCATTGGAAGCGCAGACTATCTGGAAATCTTTGTCAATCATGGGGATGCAGCCCAACTCCTCGGCATAGGACGGGGATCTCAGATCGTCGTCTGCAGGAAAGACCACGAAAAGTCGCCGCTTTGACAATATATGAAGTGCTGTGTTAGGCTCAACCCCCATAGCCTGATATGTTTATGATCGAGTGAGCGCTGAATACCCGCGCGGGTGAGACAGAGTGGCGAAGGTACCATTTACAAATTTTTATAAAGGAGTATCCGACGACGCCCTTGGTGCGTATCTGAAGCGAATTGCTCAGGTTTCTCTTCTCAAGAAGGAGCAGGAGCTTATCCTGGGGAAGGCAATCCAACGTGGGGATGAGAAGGCCTTGACGCAACTGGTGGAGGCCAATCTCCGCTTCGTCGTCAAGGTAGCGCTCCGTTATCGAGGGTGCGGTTTATCGCTCTCTGACCTGATCAACGAAGGTAACATCGGCATGCTTGAAGCAGCGCGTCGCTATTCTCCGGATTATAACGTGAAGTTTATCACCTATGCGGTCTGGTGGATCCGACAGGCGATCATGCAGGCATTGGCTGTGGGCGGAGGGGCAGTGAGACTACCGCTTCGGAAGGCGCGCCTTGCATCGAAGCTTGACAACGTTCGCGCAGATCTCGCGCAGCAGTTGCAAGCTGCGCCGACCGACTCGGAGGTGGCAGAGGAAGTAGACCTCAGCGTAAGCGATCTGGAGGGAGCATTACACCGGGCAGGTCAGTTGGCATTTCTCAGTGATGAAATCGGCCTTGAGCAACGAATTGGGATGGAGCTCTATGAGTCAAAGCAGCTTCCCGATGCCGATTACGAACTGATTCGGAGGTCGTTCCGTGAGGAGGTGGAGCGGATGCTGGGCAGTCTTCCCCCCAAGGAGCGGCTCATTGTGGAGTTGCGTTTCGGATTGGGGCAGGAGGACGCGATGACCCTCAGGGAGGTCGGTAAGCGACTGAAGCTCTCGCGGGAGCGAGTCCGACAGATCGAGGAGCGCGCCAAGCAGAAATTACAGGTTATGGCTAAATCTAGACATCTTAAGGACTATCTGAATTAAATCTCGTAACCTGCCAAGTAGCTTAAGATGATGAGGGGGGTGGGACAGCCCGCTTCGCATGACATATGATCGAATCGATCAGCCCTGACCTGTAGCCGAAGATCAGGGCTTTTGATTTTTATGCAGTACGGCCTGCGCCTTATGAGTCGGCAGTTGCGTGATGAACAGCCGTAAAGATCTCGACAGTCGCCAAATCTCTGCGCTCTGTTGTCCCAGCGTAGCCCTGCAGTCTAATTACCGTGGAGGGATGCATGGCTGACTACTATGAAAGCGCCAAGGCGGCGCGATGGAGAATGGTCGAGCAGCAACTCCGAACTCGAGATATCGTCGATGAGCGCGTGCTTGCAGCGATGGAGCGAGTCCCCCGCCACCAGTTTGTAGAGTCGGCCATCGAGGAGTATGCCTACGAAGACCGTCCCCTTTCCATCGGAGCGGGACAGACGATTTCCCAGCCGTATATTGTTGCGCTTATGGTTCAGCTTCTCAGAGTGCAACCGTCGTACCGGATCCTTGAGGTTGGGACCGGTTCCGGCTATCAGGCCGCTGTTTTGTCCGAGTTGTCGGCCGATGTCTACACTATTGAGATTATCCCGTCACTTGCAGAAGAAGCCCGTACCCGTCTGGAAGCCCTTGGATACCGGAATATCCACGTTCGATACGGGGATGGATACGAGGGGTGGCCCGAGGTCGCTCCATTCGATGGGATCGTAGTCGCGGCCGGCGCTCCGCGGATCCCGCTTCCGCTTATTGAGCAACTGCGCGAGGGTGGACGAATGGCGATCCCAATAGGGATGGCGGGGGGAACGCAGGATCTGATGCTCGGGGAGAAACGTAGCGGAAAATTCCTCGTTCGCTCGATTACGCCCGTACTCTTCGTTCCGTTAACTGGAAAAGGAGGTGCCCCTAACTGGTAATAGTTCATAGTCCATAGTTTAGGGTTCATAGTTCATCGTATTTACAAACTCTTCTCCCCTCATAACGCGAACCTTAAACGGTGAACCTTGAACGTTGAACGTTGAACCTTGCACTTCGAACCTCGAACGTTGAACCTTGAACATTGCACCCCGAAACTTGAACGCTGAACTATCATGATCCCACTTAAGGACAACATTCCCTCCTGTCACGCTCCCGTCGTGACGGTTGGGCTTATTGCCGTTAACGTCCTTGTCTATGTAAACCAGATGATGCTGTCACCGCAGGCGGCGGTACAGTTCATCCACCTGTATGGTCTTATCCCCCTGGAGATCAGCAGCGGTGAACTTATGATTCCACACCCTGTGCCGCTCTATGCCACCCTTTTTACGTCGATGTTCGTACATGGTGGCCTGTTTCATCTTGGTGGCAATATGCTCTATCTTTGGATCTTCGGCGATAACGTGGAAGACAGGATGGGGCGACTCAAATTCCTGATCTTTTATCTGCTGTCAGGACTGGGTGCTGCCGCCACCCAAATCTGGGCCAATTCCGCCTCACAAATCCCGATGGTTGGGGCCAGTGGAGCGATCTCAGGCGTGCTGGGGGCCTATCTGTTACTTTTTCCATCCGCCCGCGTCCTAACCCTCATTCCACTCGGATTTTTCACCAGGGTTGTGGAGATCCCAGCGTTGATCGTTCTCGGATTCTGGATTATCGTACAGATTCTCAACGGTGTGATGACGCTGGGCGCACAGGTAGGGGGCGTTGCCTGGTTTGCGCATGTTGGAGGGTTCGTGGCAGGGCTGATTATGGTCGTCATCTTAGCCGACGGCCGCAGGCGGCTTAGTTGGAGGGATCGACCCTCATGAGCGTGACGAAGCGTGGTCTTATTATGAGTCGTCAGGAGTTCCGTCATCTGGTGGCCCAGACAATCGCGTCTCTTCCGCCACGAGTAGCGCAACAGCTCGCGAACGTTGAGATTGTGGTCAAGGTTCGCCCTTCGACAGAAGAGTTGACAATGATCGGATTGAATCCGGCGACAATCCTCTTTGGCCTGTACACCGGCGTTCCACTGACAAAGCGGAATAGTTCCTACGGAATGGTCTTGCCCGATAAGATCACCCTGTATCAGCGATCGATTGAGGAAGGCTGCCGGACGCAGGAGGAGATCCAGGCGCAGATCCGTACCACCCTGTTACACGAGATCGGTCATCATTTTGGGCTCTCGGAGGATGATCTGGAAAAGGCCGGGTATGAGTAAGGCAGCCGTGTGCATTCCTTGAAAATGCTTGACACTCAAGGGCAAACCCCGCTAGATTGAGCGGATTTCCCGTCTAGCTACCAGGTAGAGGAGGATCAATGCCCCCAAGGGGACGACGTCGAGAGGCGAAGTTTTACGAGCTATACTGTATCGTATGCGGGACCACCTGCACCGAGCAGGAGAGCAGCTCGCGTTGCATCAGTTGCGGCAAGCCGCTGGGCGTACGCTATGACTATTCCTACATCAGGGCTCGCCTGAATCGATACTCACTCAAGACCTCTCCGATCAAAGCGCTCAAATACCTCGATTTCTACCCCATCCTCAACCTCGACCTGGTCGTCTCTCTTGATGAGGGCGGAACGCCGCTCTATCGGTGCCATCGGTTGGCGGAGGAGTTGGGGATCAAGCAGCTCTATATCAAAAATGAGGGGATGAATCCGACCGGTGTGTTCAAGGATCGAGGGACGCTGGTCGAGATTACCAAGGCCAAAGAGCAAGGCGCCAAGGCGATCTGTGTGGCCTCTACCGGAAATATGGCCGGCTCCGTCGCCGCCTATGCCTCGATTGCGAATTTACCCTGCTATGTCGCCGTACCGGAGGGGACCCCGATCGGAAAGATGGCCCAGGCCCTTTCCTATGGCGCCAGGGTTCTGCAGATCCGAGGGACGTATAACGATGCGGCCTCCATTGCCGAGCAGATGAGCCAGCGCTACGGATATTATCTGGCCGGTGACTATGCCTTCCGCATCGAAGGTCAGAAGTCGCAGGCGTTCGAGATCATAGAGCAGTTGGAGTGGCAGGCGCCATCCGTCGTCATTGTGCCGATGGGGTGCGGGACCAACATCGCTGCCCTGTGGAAGGGGTTCAAAGAGTTTCATGAGCTGGGGCTCATCTCGTCTCTGCCAAGAATGATCGGCGTCCAACCGGTGGGTTGTCCACCGATTGTCACCGCATTTAATCAGGGGACCGATGATATTGTGCCCGTAAAGAAACCAGAGTCGGTCGCCTCGGCCCTGATGGCGGGCGATCCATTGGATGGGCTGAAGGCGCTGGCTGCGCTGCGCGAATCAGGCGGATGCGCCCTGTCGTTGAACGATATCGAAATCTTACAGGCCCAACAGCAACTCGCGCGGCAGGAATCGATCTTTGTGGAGCCGTCAGGGGCGCTCCCCGTCGGGGTGCTTGCGCTCCTGCTGACCAGCGGACGTGTGAGGAGTGATGAGACGGTCGTCTGTCTCGCAACAGGGAACGGGCTGAAGGATCCCAAGGCGGCATTGCGGGTTCTCCCGTCGCCCGCCACGATCGATCCGTCCTTGCAGGAGGTCGAAAAGTTTCTGAGGCTGCGTCTGTATGAGATCCGGGCCGCCGGAGCCAAGAACGGCGATAAGAACCTGTTTGAGGCAGTTCCCTCGGTGGCCGACGTCACAACGAGAGTACGACAGGAGCTCGGGGTGAAGCTGACCGCAGAATACGGCGGTAAGGTACGATCGTTGATCGAGGAGTTTGTCAAGAAGGGGAAGCCGATTACCAAGGCGGATCTGCAGTATATCGTCGAGAATGTCCTGAAGGGCCTTTCAGTTCATACCCCTATCCTTACGATAGAAGACTTCAATGTTTCAACATCGCTCCATGGCCAGGCGGAGGCGGCCGTTCGGGTCCTGTTCGACAAGGAGCAGGTCGAGGCGACGGCTGTGGGCGTCGGGCCGGTTGATGCAGTCATCAATGCCTTGAAGCAAGCCGCCTTGACCCGCGGTAACCTCTTTTTCGAACTGATCGACTACAATGTCGAGATCAGTTCGCCAGGGACCAATGCCGCGGTTGAGACCACGATGGTCATGAAGGACGCCGAAGGCAACCGGATCGTCGCTATCGGGACCTCCCCGGACATTATCGTAGCCTCGGTGAATGCCTTTATAGAAGGCTATAATCTACTGTGGCTACGGCAGAAGCGGTGAGCCCTTTGGACTGTCTGCGTGCGACGCACAGGCAGGCAGGTCGTACCGAAGGGGGCATCCCTCACAGCGCGGCGTTGTCCGGCAGTACGTCTTGCCGACGGCTACCAGGAGCGCGTGATACTCATTGAAGAGTGCAGCCTCAGTCGGTAGCTGTGTCGTAAAGAGGCGCTGGATCCCGGCATAGGGAGTACCCGCAGCAATCAGTTCGTGCCGTTCAAGGACCCGTCGCGTGTAGGCGTCCACGACAAAGATCGGTTGATCCCCCGCGTACAGCAAGATCGAGTCAGCCGTCTCCTCGCCAATCCCTGAAATTCCCAGCAACTCCCCGCGCAATTGTATTAACTCCGTTCGAAACATCCGCCGCATATTTCCGCCGTAACGCGTCACCAGGAAGTGCGTGAACTGTTTCAGGCGTGTGGTCTTCATGTTATAATATCCTGATGGGCGGATGAGCTTGGCAATCTGCTCGTGTGGCGTAATCTCGATGCCGCGAATATTGAGCAGTCGTGCGACCCGTAATGCGGCGATCGCCTTCTCGACATTTGTCCAGGCAGTATTCTGGGTCAGGATGGCGCCGACAATCACCTCGAATCGGGAACGGGCCGGCCACCAGTGCTGTGGCCCGAAATAACGAAAGAGGTGTTGGTAGAGGGAAAGGAGCCTTCGTCTGGTCGCTGTCTGCGGCATATCCGATATTGTGATCGATTTTTGTGAGAGGTCAAGGAGAGAATCGGAGCGTGGTGACGCGATATCTGGGGATCGATTTCGGAACGCGGAGGATCGGGGTAGCTGTGAGCGATGAGTTGGGGCTGACGGCCCAACCGCTGGCCACACTCGAAGTCTCCTCAGAGCAGGAAGCCCTCAGTGCCATCAGAGAGTTGATTGACCGGTACGGTATTCTCGATGTGGTCGTCGGCCTGCCGAAGAACATGAATGGCTCGCTGGGTCCCGCGGCCGAGGCGGCCCTTGCATTTGCCGGGCGGCTGCAAGAGTCTGGATCGATCAACACCACGATGTGGGATGAGCGGTTGACCAGCAAGGCGGCTGAACGCCTATTGATCGAGGCTGATCTGTCTCGTGCCAAGCGGAAGCGGCACATCGATCAGTTGGCCGCTGTCCTGATCCTACAGGGCTTTCTCGATCGTCGCCATCGTCAGCAGGAACGCTCCTTATGAGCGCGATACTGGCCCCACCTTCGCTGCGACTACGAACACTCACCCCATATCTTTGTCTGCTGGCAGGGGCAGGTCTCGTGTGGTATGTTCTGAATGGGCCGGCGCCATCCGGACGCGAGGCCGTGCGGGCGGTTGTCATCAGGCCCAAGACTGGAGCCCTCGACATCGCGCAGGTACTAAAAGAGGCCCGCATAATCCGCAGTCGTGTCGCCTTCCTGGCTGTTGCTATGGCACGCGGCACGCAGCGACGTCTGCTTGCCGGAGAGTATGAGTTTGCCCCAGGCCTCAACCTGCTCGAGGTGGTCCGCCGACTTGAACAGGGGAAAGGGCTCATCAATCAAGTCACTATCCCAGAGGGGCTCGCCGCCCAGCAGATTGCTGAGCTGCTGCATGAAAAGGGTCTGATCGATCGGGATCGGTTTATGGGGCTGCTGCGGGATCGGCGATTATTGGCGGAGTATCAAGTGGAGAGTAAGTCGCTTGAGGGATATCTGTTTCCTGATACCTATCGGCTCACCAAGGGGATGACTGAGGAGACGATTATCCGACTGATGGTTCAGCGATTCACTGAGGTATTTGGCCCTGCAGAACGGGCGCGCGCCATCGAACTGAAGATGTCGGTTGCAGAGGTCGTGACTATCGCGTCCCTGATCGAACGAGAAGCGAAGATGGAAGATGAGCGGCCGCTGATCTCTGCGGTATTCCATAATCGACTGCGGCTGGGGATGCCGATGCAATCTGATCCCACGGTGATGTATGGCCTCGCTCGATTTAGCGGTAAGCTCACGAAAGCGAATCTGCGGGCGTCCTCGCCATACAATACCTATCTTCACCGTGGTCTGCCGCCTGGTCCGATTGCAAGCCCTGGGCGCGCCTCTGTCAAGGCCGCCCTCTATCCCTCCTCCTCCAACTTTCTGTATTTCGTATCAAAAAATGATGGGACGCATGCCTTTTCGAGTACCTTGCGGGAACATGATGCGATGGTGAGGCGGTATCAGATCAGGAGAGCGGGATGAGGCGGCATTTCATCACCATCGTTTTGCTGGGCTTGCTTGTTGCTGCTTGTGCTACAAGGAAGACGGTGGTAGAGCAAGAGAAGGCTGACGCTCATTACAATATGGGCGTCGCGCACCTGACCAGTGGTGATGCCAAGCAAGCCATTATGGAGTTCAGTCAGGCGATTGGTGATGCCTCTGAGAATCCGATCTATCACAATGCCTTGGGATTGGCGCTCCTTATGGATCGTCGCTCCGATCTGGCTATTGCCTCTCTGCAGCGGGCTGTCGAACTTGATCCGAAATTCTCTGATGCCTACAACAACCTTGGTTCGGCATATGCCCAGCGAGGCGCGTATAAGCAGGCTGCCCAGGCCTTCAGGCAGGCGCTTGCCAATCCCACCTACCTGACCCCCCAACAGGCGTACCTGAACCTTGGCAATGTCTATGTGATGGAGGGCCGGACAGCCGACGCAGTGGTAGAGTTTAAGCGCGCACTTGGCATTTCCCCAGACTTTGCCGAGGCCCATAATCGACTAGGCTATACCTACCTGATGCAAGGCCAATTAGACTTGGCCATTGCCGAGCTGACGCTGGCCATAAAACAGGCGCCGGATCTTGCGACCGCATATCAGAGCCTGGGCTTCGCCTATCTGTCGGCTGGAGAGAAAGATCGAGCAAAGAAGGCATTCCAAAAGGTGGAAGAACTGAGTTCTTCGAGTGAGATGGCAGCAGAGGCCATGCGTCAGATTAAACTGCTGAGCCAATAGCCTCATAGACCCCTCCCCCTCTCGAGTCAGACAATGTTCAAGACGATCGACCTCAAAGGGCTGAGCCTGCAGGAGATGGAGCGTTTTGCCGTCGATCACGGCGAGCCATCTTATCGCGGTCGTCAACTCTTTCACTGGATCTATGGACGCGGCGTCAGCACATTCGCCGACATGACCGATTTGCCGAATGTGCTGCGCACAAGGCTGGTTGCGCATGCCTCGATTGGCGCCCTCGTCTGTACCGCACGAGAGGTCTCTCAGGACGGGACACGGAAATATCTACTAAGTTGCGCGGACGGCCGAGCATTCGAGACGGTACTGATCCCTGCCATGAGCCCCGTCGAAGGGCCTAATGAAGGACGACTGACCGTATGCCTGTCAACCCAGATAGGGTGTGCGTTGGCCTGCGCCTTTTGTCTGACGGGAACAATGGGTTTGATTCGGCATTTGCAGCCTGGTGAGATAGTTGATCAGGTCCTTGCTATCCAGCGTGATCTTCAGCCGGGAGAGCGTATCGGCAATCTGGTCTTCATGGGGATGGGAGAGCCGCTGCACAACTATGATGCGACGGTAAAGGCGCTGACGATCCTGACGCATCCGCTCAGTCTCGCGTATCCCCCTCGCCGGATCTCCCTCTCTACCGTTGGTCTGGTTCCGGAGATTATACGACTCGGTCAGAGTGGACTTGGAATCAACCTGGCCGTATCGCTCCATGCGACGAATGACGAGCTTCGCGATCGCTTGGTCCCGATCAATCGTCGCTATCCGCTCAAAGAGCTGATGGCCGCACTCAGGGCCTACCCGATTCCGTCTCGTCGGCGGATTACGTTCGAGTATGTACTGATCGATGGGGTAAATGACCGTTCGGGGGATGCCCGTGAGTTGGTGAAGCTTCTGCGGGGCATTCAGTGCAAGGTAAATCTCCTGCCATTGAACGAGGCCCCTGCCATCCCGTTTCGGCGACCTTCGCAGGAGCATGTTGAGACCTTCCAGCGCATCCTGAAGACAGCCGGCATCCTAGCCACTATCCGCGAGAGCCGCGGCCTGGACATCTCCGCCGCCTGCGGCCTATTGGCTACCGCGACCAACCAGAAAAGGCTTGACACGGCCGGGTGCCTTGCCTAAGATACATTCGCGGGGTGGAGCAGCCTGGTAGCTCGTTGGGCTCATAACCCAAAGGTCGCAGGTTCAAATCCTGCCCCCGCAACCATCGAACAGTGCACCTTCAAGGTCTTCAATATTCCGCTTAGGCTCGGCTGGATGATCAGCCGGGCCTTTTTTGTAAATCCCAGCCCTGGAAATCGCCGTAGTTCTCTTCGATAGATATACTCAGCGATCGATCGCAGCAGAACAAATGGTATAGTGGACATGATGGAAGACGCGAGTTTCTGTGATGGAAACGACCTGACAGCCTGCGAGTGTAAGAGCGGGTCTGGAGGGGGATGCGAGAGATGCCGGCGGACGCTTGGCGTGTACGTACTGCGCAAAGGCATACCGGCACTGCGAGATCAGACGACCCCGGCACACATCAACGAATGAGCGAAGTAATTGGTGGAGCTGACGGGATTCGAACCCGTGGCCTCCTGACTGCCAGTCAGGCGCGCTCCCAGCTGCGCCACAGCCCCACATCGACGAGCGTATGAACGTAGACGATTTAAGCGGACAGGAGAAAGTCTGTCAAGGGAAATCTTCCCCGTACGCTGCACGATCAGGCTCGCACAGAGGTTACCACTCGAGGAGAATATGAAGGAGAGGCGTTACCACTGTTCTGCTTGCGATCAGGTCATGAAACCTCGGGAAACCTATCTTCTGGCGGACGGGCCAACCTCGGATATTGTCCGGAGCGTTTGCCGCGCATGCTATCTTCGCAAGTGCTCTGAGATTCGCGAGGCGGTGAGACGAGAGCGCGACGAGGGATTCATCCGCTAATCGGGTTGGTGGGGCGGCTCGCGAGCATATGGGGTACGTTCGCAAACTGATACCTCCGGGTCAGGCTAGGCTGTTCTGACCTGGGACATCAGCATGATACCTGCGGCTGCGGCAACCAGCAGCGTACTCAGCGCGAACTCCGTCCCGAGGGTGCTGAGCAGTCCAGCGGCCGCTCCGCCCACAAAGCTGCCAAGGAATTGCAGGGAACTGAAAACCCCCAGCGCTGTTCCATAGACGGTCTTAGGTGCAACTTTTGTGATGAGGCTTGGGAGGATCGGTTCGAGGCTGGTGTAGCCGGCAAAGAATAAGACGCCTGCAATTGTAAGGCCCAGAAGCGGATAGGCTTCAAGTCCAAGGTCGGCCCCTCGAAAGAGCAGCCACCCACTGATCGCAAGAACAGCGAAGGCTGTCATGCCCATCGATTTTGCCCAACCTCGGTCGGCCGCCTTGGAGGCCCCGAACATCACCACAGCAGCGACGAGGATCATCGGAGTCAGTAAGAGGTAGTAGCTTTGGAGGGGCAGATGGCGGCGAGCCAGTAAGGGAAAGTTAAAGAAGAAGCTGCTCATGAAGAATGACATGAGGAATCCGCACACACCCAACCTGATGATGTCGGGGATTCTGATCACCGATGCGATGGATGGCCGCTCGTCCGAGACATCAGCGGCTCTTTGCTCTCTTGGTGGCTCCTTGACCGCTATCGCCAGGTAGATGGATGCGAGCAGGCTCAGAAGGCCGGATAGCCAGAAGAGCGACGCATACCCGCTGAGGCTTGCGAGCATCGGGCCGGCCAGGACGCCACCAACGAAGGAAAGGCCGATAGAGATGCCGAGGAAGGCCATGGCGGTTGCACGGTTTTTTTTATCGACCGAATCGGCCACCATTGCGAACGCGACAGAGCTGACAGCACCGGTTCCCTGGATCAGACGCGCGGCGATGAGCGCGAAAATATTAGGAGGAACGGCGGCCAGGATAGAGCCCACGCTATGGAGTACAAGGCCGATGAGCAGGAGCGGTTTCCGCCCGAATCGGTCGGATAGCCGGCCGAATGGAATTTGAAGCAGGGCATTGGTCAGACCATAGCTGCCGAAGGCAAGGCCGATCAGCGGTTTTGAGCTGGTCAGTTGCTCTCCATAGAGCGTAAAGACGGGCAGCACGAGGAAGATACCGAGCATGCGAATGGCAATAGCGATACTCAGCGCAGAGATGGTCCGCTTTTGATCCGACGTAAATGTCGCGCGCATTGTCTGTCCGGTTGCTTCCTGGTGACATGTGATGGCCGCCTGTTCATAGCAGGTCCATAGGAGGGTGTCAATGGTTTCAGCACAGGCTTCAGTGCGGGGAGCCCGTGGTGGCATTGGGCCGGGATCGCCATTGTGATCATCGAGGTGGCATTGAGTCGATTAGATCCTGTCTGTCAGGCCGCCGCCTCCGGTCGAGCAGTCGCTGTGATCGACATCATACGGGCTACGACGACCATCACCATGGCGCTCCATCATGGTTGTGCTGATGTGATCCCCGTACGGACGCTCGGCGAGGCCAGGGCGATGGCGCGGAAGCTGGGCACAAGGGCCTTGCTTGCGGGAGAACGGAAAGCAGATAAGGCGGCAGACTTTGACCTTGGGAACTCCCCGACTGAATATGGGCGAGAGCGGGTCAAGGGCAAGACGATTGTCCTGACAACCACCAACGGGACCCGCACCTTCCAGGCGATCGCAGGGGCTCAGGCGATGATCGCCTGCTCATTCCTCAACGCGACCGCCGCCGCACGTTGGCTGGCAAAGACCAGGCGTGACATACTTATTGTGTGCGCGGGTATACAGGGCCGGTTTTGCCTGGAAGACGCCGTGGGTAGCGGGATGTTGATCGATCGCTTGCTCGGCAGCCCTGATCGTCCAATTGAGTGCAGCGACACCGCCAAGGCCGCTCATCAGCTCTTTCTCATTCATCAAGACGATCTGCGTGGGATGCTCCAAGACTGCGAATGGGGACGACACATCATCCGCAAAGGCTTTGGCGCGGATCTGGATATCTGCGCGCAGGTCGACCTGACCGACATCGTACCCGTCATGCACAAAGGCCGTCTTGTCGCAAAGCTCCAATAACAGGCGGTTGATAATGGTGTATTAGAGGCTGGGAAGGGCGGCAAGAGTGAGGTGTGGGGGCTGGAGGATTTGATGGCTCAGATGCCTGATACGCGCCTCGGGTGAGAATACGATATTGCTACCGATGACCTTGGCCTCTTGACGTGTGTATATATTTATAATATACATATCGCATGGACGCATACGAGCGGCTGGCTAGATGTACAGGGTTTCTTTGGGACGAGGGGAATGTCCTCAAGGGCTGGGTGAAACACCGTGTGACGGCTGCGGAGTGTGAGCAGATATTTTTCAATCACCCTCTTATTGTCGGAGAGGATGTGGGGCATTCGCAGGTTGAGGAGCGCTTATATGCGCTCGGCCAGACAGATGCCGAGAGGCTGCTGTTGATCGTCTTTACGTTTCGACACCATCTAATCCGTGTGATTTCGGCCAGAGACATGAGCCAGAAGGAGCGAAAGGAGTACGAGGCATCATGAAGAAGATTCCGAAGTTTTCATCGGAGGATAAAGAGCGCGAGTTTTGGGCGACTGCTGACTCGACGGACTATATCGACTGGAAAAAGGGTAGGAGGACGCTGCTCCCCAGGCTTCGTCCTTCTGTGAAGACGATATCGTTGCGGTTGCCGGAAATCATGGTGGAGGAGTTGAAGCTCCTGGCGAATAAGCGTGATGTGCCATACCAGTCATTACTCAAGGTCTTCCTGAGCGAACGCATTGATCAGGAATTGAAGTCGGCCGCCGGTCATAGACCAGCCAAGGTCTCATAATCCAGCAGGCACAACGCTCTTGAGACCGATCTGGTATGGTGTGGGAATGCTCACAGCTCGATGAGGTATGACTTCGCTTTCTTGTACAGCCCACTCAGCCAGTCTAGCGGCGGCTTCCCGGTGCCGTGTTCTTCGCCGAACCGTCCAATGTAATCATCCACTAGACGCATGTGTACGATTCGCCAGTTGATCGGGACGGCCTGGATGATGGCGTTATATGCCTGTACGAGTTGTTCATTGTGCCCGTGCTCCAGGACGAACGATCGAATCTTCGAGGCCTGCTTGACGAATTCGATGAGATCCTGAAACGGTGTCGCCATGTACCCCCGCATGCGCGGAAAGTATGCGTCGTCGTCGTGATCGATACCGGCCGCCGCAAGCTGGAAATGCATAAAAGGGGTCTGCCCCCCCGTTTCCCCTAACTTTTGTTGGGGTGTATCCCCCAGTTCCTCCACGCCTTCGAACACGACGCTATTGGGGAAGGTAAAGAATAGGCGCACCCGGTTGAAGTACGTGCCATAGTCACAGTGCTCCCGCATTCGTGTAAGCACCGCGACGGCGTCTTGCGCGGCTTTCGTAGCGTTATTCAAGCAGCGAATCATCTCGGCGACGATCAGCTCTTCCCCCGGATTCGCCAGGGAGGGTATCGAGCCGTCAGAATCCCGAACGCGGGAGAGCAGACAGGCTCTGAGCAATTCCGGTATCGCGGGGGCATATGCCGTTTCGACCGCTTGATGGATCCAGACGAACCACCGCTCGTCCAGCGTTCCGGTGAAGGAGTGGAGTAGTTCGATATTCTCCAGGCTCACCGGTTTTCCGGGGTCTGGGCGGTAGTAGTTCCAGAGGGCGTAGAGGCTATAGGACATCGTAGGTTCCATGCCGATCCGCCGTGAGGCGCGCCAGAGCGGTACCGCGAGTTGCGCGGGCAGGATCTTCGGACTCAGATCTTGCATCAGTTCCGATACGTTGCGATAGGGGTATATTTCCCGAAAGTAGGCGTGGGTAGTCATGGCATAGATCAGCATCAGGCGGTAGACCGCCGGCCACGGCAGATCCTCGAATGACCAGCGGGGAACTGTCAGCCGCTTGACAGATTCAGCAACCTGTCGCTCGCTGATCGCCTGTTCGAGCGCATAAGACATCGCGTCGAGGCGCGTAAAATCGTTTGCCCGTTCCCCATTGTCGGAACCCTCTGGCAGCCGCCGCAACGGCCGCTCTGCGAGAAACCCCGTTTCGAACGAGACGTCATGCTTCTCCATAAGCAGTCTGACTCGTTGCTGAAACTCGCGTAAATCGTTCTTCATTGGTCCCAGTCCTTTGTTGATGTCTTGCATCCGCGAGAAGCTCTTTACCCCGATACTCTTTTCATGCTTAATGTAGCATGTTGCCAAATTCGTGGGCTAGATATCTCGCTTCCTTGACAAGAACGGGGTTGGTGACTACATTGGATATGAAGGCGGCGATGTGTGAGTTGGACCCCATGGAAAGAAGATAATCCATGGGGGAAGTACAGAAAGTAGAAGCGTCTGAGCGTTCGAATGTGTAAGAGGTTGAAGTTCGTGTACAGCCCTTCAGGTTCTGCCGCCTACCTGAGGGGCTGTACTGTTTCTAAGGCGGGGCGGTCGGTTGGAGGAGGCCGCCCCTTTTGTGTGATTCGGTAGTTGCAAGGAGGGTGGAAGATGAAGGTGCGAGACGGCATGGTGACCGAGATGGTGACGGCTTCACCGTGGGAAACCGCCGCCGAGGTCGCGCGCAAGATGCGCGACTACAACGTGGGGTGCGTCCTGATTGCCAATGAGGGCAAGCTGCTCGGCCTTATTACCGACCGAGGGATTACCGTCAAGTGTATTGCGGAAGGATGGAATCCGCAGATTACACGGATTGAGGAGATTATGACGCGCAACCCCTACACGATCGCCCCCGATTTCGAGATGGCCGAGGCCGCGCGGCTCTTTGGTCAGCGCAAAGTTAGGCGTTTCCCTGTTGTCGAGGACGGCCAGAAGCTGCTTGGTATTCTTTCCGTCGCCGATGTGGCCCCCGACTTTAAGACGTACTTTGACGGGATCTTCCACGAACTCGTCGAATGGCGTCATGTGGCAAAGGGTCAGCAGAGCGGATGGGAGCACACCTGCACCCACTAGGAGTCTGAGGCGAAACCGAGATACCCTCGGCCGTGGGGGGATCGTTACTGGCCCCAAGGGGTCGGGAAAGGCAGCTATCAGCTAAACTTGTTGCTGGTAGCTGCCTTTTTAGAGGAGCCCAAGATTACACTGGGCGTCATGCTCAAGGAGCTGTCGCATCGTGGCGAGATCTTCAGGAGGTAACAGTTCGGGTAAGTGGTGCAGACAAAGCGGGCTTCGGTCGGCCACGATCTTTCCTGCAATGACGTCTGCGAGGTAAAAGAGGTGAGCCCCAGCCCCGGCATCGAGCACTGTCCTGACTTCGCACTCCAGATAGCCGACAGTCCCTGACATAATAGGGCTGCCGGTCACTCCGTACTCAAATGGGATGGTCGCAAATTTGTCCATCTCCCGGCCTGACCGGAAACCGAAGTGAGTGACCAACGGCCATTGATCCTTCCCGAGCAGGTTCAGCGCAAACTTTCGACTGACCTCGATCAATTCCCGAGTAAAGGTCATCCGTCCAATCCCGACCAGAATGCGGGGGAGTTGCGGGACGATCGTCGCCGGCACCACCCAGCAGACAATCTGGCCGCTGCGTCGGTCCTGATCGGCTGCCGTCAGGACAAAGATCTCGAAATCCAGCTTACCGAGCACCGCCGCAATGCTGTGTTCGTTCACCGCTACCTCCTTGGGTCTTCGTGAGCGTGGGATACTGGCCGACTCTAGCACACTCCCTGCCAAGACCCAAGCATCGTAGGTCGGGTTAGCGCAGCGTAACCAGATAATCCAATGCCCTCACGCATGTCCCACGCCCTCCTGTGGAGCACCCCTGGCGTCGGTCCCACCTCCCTCCCCCCACCCCCCCCTGGCCCGGGAGGAGACCTTTGGCGTCCGCCGCGTGTGGGCCTGGCTGTGGTTTACGAAGGGGATCGTGGTCAATCGGAAGACGGTACATCGGATCATGCAACGGAAAGGGTGGCCATGTCGCCTGTGGCATCGTCCGGCCCGGCGGCCCAAGCCGACGTGGGAGAAGTACTCAGCGGTGGACGAGTCGGATCGACCGTGGTCCACCGATGCGACCAAGATGGTGGGATATTTCACCCCTCGTGCCTGGCGTGAACAGTTCTCTCAACTTCCCCAGGCGGCATAAGTCTTATTGACTTTCGGGGGCTCTACAGTTGCCCTTGATCCAACCACTTACGATGACGCTCAAGTCGACTGCGGAGGACGAGGGCTGTAACCAGTTGTTATCGGTCGATTGATAACCGGACAGTAGCGGTATAATGTCTCTATAGAATAACTATTGACAAACAAAAATAGTATTGATACACTCCCGCCGTTGAAAGCAATGTTTTATCAAGTAAAGAAGAGTCAATGCCAAGCGTGGTTGAGCTTCACGAAGCGGTTGCCAAGTCATGACGTTCCGCAGCTTCAGTGCTAAGTATACGTATCGTACCACTGAGGTCTCCCCTGGAGCGCCTTCGTGCCGTCGATGACACAGAGCAGCAGATCTTGCGCCACCCGCAACCTGCGCTCGAACAGTTTTCATCCTGTCTTATCCTTGGACTCGCATTACCCTCTTCATCGAGCGGCTTCTTTCGAAAACCACTTCACCGCACGGGAGCCGCTTCGTTAATTTTCAACTAACTATGGCACACCTTCATAAAGAAAATCGACTCTGATTGGAGGCAGGCAATGGATAAACTCCAAAGAATGGCTAAGTTTTCCCACTACACCGGCCTGGATAAGGGACTGGAAGAAAGAAAGAAGGTCTCCAGAAAACGCCTAAGAAACATCCTGAACCATATTAATTTTCAAACTGGCACAATACTTATAAATTTCAAACACCTGAAATATGATACCGTCCTATCTCTTCAAGTCAAGCCACAGCCATGTTTTGAAAATAGTTTAGAATGTTTGTGGATTGAACCAGCAGGACTAAAACAGAAATTGAGTTCTTACAAATTTCTAAATTTTCTACTTACAGATGATCTAGCGCTTATTCTTGTTGAAGCTGCCTTAGAGGAAATAAGTGAGGAGGGAATTAGTTTCAGACTTCCTGAAATTTGTTACGAACTTAGCTATCGCAAGGTAAGAAGGCATTTATGTAAGGATATTCAGATTGAGTTCATTCAAAACAGTGTAATATTTCACGGATCTCTTTTGAATTTTAGCGCTGTCTCGTTCTGTATAGAAGTATCAACTGAGCCGTCCCAACCATTTCATTGGGTTAATACTGAAGATACAGGATATGTTACATTCAAAAATAAACAGGAGATACTGTATTCAGGAGAATGCAGGATAATCCGACAAACGTATGGCAAAAAAAAGAGCACCTTTGTATTAAAACCTGTAAACGATCAGATACGCAGATTTAAGACAAAAGAATTTCGAAGCTCTCGACACAAATTGTCACCCTCACCAAATATTAACTTTATACATCCTTTTACTCAGAAACTTATCAATATGGAAGTTGAAGATCTAACAGGTTCTGGTTTTTCCATTGAGGAAGACATGGACAATGCTGTGCTTCTGACTGGAATGATTATCTCAGAACTGTATATAGAATTAGCGCATGATTTTAAAATCAGATGCAAGTCTCAGGTTGTTAATAGAAATGTTTATAGGACTAACGATAACAAAGCTCTGGTAAAGTGTGGAATGACCATTTTAGATATGGATATCCAGGAACAAGTAAGACTTTCTAGTTATTTGCATCAGGCGGTAAATAAGAAGGCCTATGTTTGCAATAGGGTGGATATGGATGCGCTGTGGAGGTTCTTTTTCGAGACAGGCTTTATCTATCCTAAAAAATATGCCCTTATGTGCGCTGACAAGGAAAGGTTTAAAGAAACTTATGAGAAGCTTTATGTCGAAAATCCCCAAATAGCCAGACATTTTGTATGTCAAGACAAAGGTGTAATTCAAGCGCATATATCTATAGTCCGTTTTTATGAAGATACATGGCTCATTCACCACCATGCCTCCCTCAGAGCAGAACATGGCAGTACCGGACTTATTGTGCTGAGACAGGTTGAACGTTATATAAACGATTTCCACCGTCTCTATTCAACACATATGAATTTTATCGGTTGTTATTTCAGACCAGATAATAAGTTTCCTATGCGTGTTTTTGGAGGGTGTGCCAAGGCAATCAATATTCCAAAGGCATGTTCCGTTGATTCCTTTGTCTATTTCTGTTTTCCAAGAACTGGCACACAACCTGATTTACCGGAGGCAATGGCATTAACTAAAACCCAGCCTGAGGACCTTTTAGAACTGGAAAACTTTTATGAATATGAATCTGGAGGCTTGATGCTTCAAGCCCTGGATTTAACGCCAGATATGATTGATGCTGATAATCTCAGTAAAGAATTTAACGGGCTTGGTTTCAAAAGGGAAAGGATTCTTTTTTCTTTGAAGAAAAATGATACCCTAAAGGCAATTATCGTGGTAAATGTCTCTGATATCGGCTTAAATCTGTCTAACCTGACGAATTGTTTCCAAGTTCTTATTCTAGACGCTAAAGATCTCCCCATTAATACAATTTATACCTGCCTCTCCATGCTATCAAAATATTATGAGCGGCAGGATGAAACTCCTATATTACTGTATCCCATTAGCTATGCGCAAAGCCAATCCATACCCGACGGAAAAATATATACCCTATGGATTTTGAATACGCAACATACTGATCAATACTTCAAATATATGGATAAGCTATTTCACCATAGCCATAATGAAGAGGTTCAAGATTTTATCGTGTACCCCGAGATGCATGATGATGATACGAGAACGCGGTGTGAGAAACGTGGAGGGCTGTTGCGCCTTGTCGCTAAGAATGAGATTGACTCCCAACATGAAAACGAAGACGGACGATAAGAGGGCGCGCGTTACTATGGATCAAAAAGTATCGTGGAGGGGAATAGCTGCTTATGTACTGATATTCTTTGTCTTTTGTGCCACCTCAAATGTTTATGGCTCTGGCTTTGCAGTCTATACACAAGGTGCATCGGCTTTAGGCCAGGCAGATGCTGTCATTGCGCACGCAGATGACCCCTCGGCGATTTTCTTCAATCCCGCATTGATGAACAAACTCGAAGGAACACAAATAGAAGTAGGAACAACCCTACTCATCCCTTCGCAGGACTTTAGAAGTGATGCAACGGGAAATTCATCTGAAACAGAAAATCAGGTATTTTATCCACCTACTATTTTTGTTACGTATAAACTCAACGATAAGATCAGCGCAGGTTTGGGTGTCTTTAGTCCTTTCGGATTAGGGATTGACTGGGGTAATAAGTGGGAAGGAAGATACATAGCGACCGACTCAGAGTTGAAAACTTTCAATTTCAATCCTGTAGTCTCGTACAAGGTCACACCTGATTTTACATTTGCCGCAGGAGTGAACTTCCTTCTCCTTGACACAACGTTAAAAAAGAAACTCAACCTATCGGGATTGGCGAGCGCTGTCCCCGGCCTTGGCCTTCCTGCCGGCCTTCCTGACGGTAAACAAAAATTTAAGGGTGATGGACATGGTGTTGGATATAATTTTGGAATCCTGTATGATATCAATAAAGATATTTCGTTCGGTGCCTCATACCGAAGCGAAGTCAAGGTTGATATTGATGGTGATGCCACCTTTACCCTTCCCAGCCCCTCACTCGGAGCTATATTCCCAAATACCCCCGGCGATTCACATATTACGCTTCCACGAGTAGTCCATGCAGGCGTCGCCTACAAAGGTTTTAATCGGCTGACACTAGAAACTGGTATGAGATGGGAAGGCTGGTCATCATTTAAAGAATTAAGGATAAACCTGGATAAACCTGTTTTAGGCAGTACCGCGTCCATTACAGAAAAAAACTGGCATGATACGTACTCTGGAAATCTTGGGGTAACATATCAACTGAATGACGCGGTTGCATTGCTTGCCGGCTACCTCTATGGAGGAAATCCAGTACCTGATAAGACATTTGACCCCATTGTCCCAGATGCGACGACACACCTTTTCACCGTTGGAACAAATATAAAATATCAGAACATGAGAATCGACCTGGCATATGGTTATCAATTGTTGGAGGGGAGGAGTAAAAACAATACGGTTGCCGATCCATTGAATCCTTCAAACAACGCCAATGGGAGGTATGATACAGATATCCATCTGATCGGTATCAGTCTAACGTATAAAATGTAAGAATATGCGAATCGGCCACGCATATGGTTATCAATTAGGTCAAGTCTGTTTCTTCCTGTAACAGCTCGGAGACATCACTTCCACTTTCCATGATCTCAAGCAGTCGGCTTCATCAGATTGGGATCCTCCCGCTCGTTGTGGTCAAGAATGGAGGACGATTATCGAATACTTAATGGAAAATGAAGAAGAGGCTTTCCGTCTGGATATTAAAACAGACAGTAAGGTCGTTGAGCGACAAGCTCTCTGGGCTGGTATAAAGCCAGGCATGCACGTTGCTGATATATGTTGTGGTGCAGGAAAAGTAACTTCTATATTACATCAACTCGTTCAACCCGATGGAATGGTCATCGGATTGGACGGTTCAGAAAAGAGGATTGAATATGCTAAAGAACACTATCATGATAAAGGAATAACATTCGAGTGTAGAGATATATGCAAACCTTTTGATGATGTGGAGATGTTTGACTTTGTCTGGATGCGTTTTCTTTTAGAGTATTACCGTTCTAGCAATTTTGATATCGTCAAAAATATAACGAATATTATAAAACCAGGGGGTATTTTATGTCTGATTGATCTGGACTATAATTGTTTAAGCCATTTTGGCATGTCGCCGAGATTGGAGCGAACCATTTTTGCTGCGATAAAATATTTAGAGCAGAACGCAAATTTTGATCCGTATGCGGGGAGAAAACTTTATTCTTTCTTATATGATCTTGGCTATCAGGATATCAATATAGATGTTTCCGCGCACCACCTGATATTTGGGCAATTAAAAGACGCTGATGCCTTCAATTGGATAAAAAAGCTTGAAGTTATCTCAAAAAAGGTAAATTTCAATTATGCAGAATATGAGGGAGGATACGAAGAGTTCTTAGACGAATTTAATAGATTTTTTACCAACCCAAGAAGATTTACTTACACGCCAGTAATTTGTTGCAGAGGACGTAAGCCTGCTGCTTGATTGAACCAGGTAAAACGTATTGGATTACGTCTTGAATGTTTTGTTGTAATATCTTATAAAAGCATCAACGATTTTTTTGTCATAACTTTTTCCCACCTCCGCATTGAGTAGTTGAAATGCTATATCCACGGGCATCGGGTCCCTGTAATGACGTTTTGCTGTTATCGCTTCGAAAAAGTCCGCTACGCCAATTATTCTAGCGCCCAGAGGAATATCTCCCCCCTTCTGTCCTTTTGGGTAACCACTTCCATCAATTTTTTCATGATGTGATGCTGCAATATTAGGAATTTCCTTATAAATACCTTCAAAATGTATCTGCGCCAATATGTTCCCGGTTTTATCCGCATGACTTTGTATTTCCTTACGTTCTTCGGCATCCAACTTTCCTGGTTTCATTAAGATAGAATCTTTAATGCCTATCTTGCCATAATCATGCAATAATGCCGCTATCCGAATGACTTCTCGATAATCTTGCGGCAAGTCTAATTCATGACATATGCCCAGCGCATATTCTGTAACTTTTTCGGAATGACCTGCTGTAAGTGGATCTCTGGCATCAATGCTGGCTGCCAATGTTAGTAAGATCGATTTGAATTGCCGTTCTTTTGTTTCCAGGAGCATACAGTTATGAATGCTTATCCCAATTTCAGGCGCAATACCCATAAGCAAGCTCATATCACTTTGGACTAGTGGCTTTTTTGTCTTTATATTGTCTACTGCAAGAACTCCTAGCGACGTTCCTTCGTAGACCATTGGGCAACAGATAAAGGACAATGTCCCCAATTTTTTTGCAAATTCCAGGCTGTGAGATGAAAGGTCGGTCTCTATCTCGTGCACATCATTTATTAAAAAAGGTTTCTGTTCACGAAAACAGACCACAAACGCCCCTCTAGACCCAGGCCTATTTAAGTGAAACCGAGTGTCCTGCAACATATCTAATTGCTTCGGAGTGTAACCAAAACCTGCACGAAATACTAACGAGGACTTGTCTTGATCTGCCAAAAGAATCATGCCTCTATCGTAGCCTAGACGAGTCTCCAATACCTTAACAACATTAGATAAAATAATATCTATATCCATTTGCTTGCTAAGCGATAGTCCAATTTCACCTAGCATACGGGAATTATTATAATTTACATCTATCTGTTCTATGAGCTTATCAGATGCAACGCTGAGATTGTCTATGGCTGCGTGTAATTCCCCCCTTTCAACAATTACACTATAGAGAGTTAATGAAAGAACAATAAAAACAGAGCATAGTAACGTTGCTATCAGTACAGACAAAGAATACGTGAAATAAGACGCGAGGCTTGCGATGAGAACAAATGGGATGGAATAATTTCTTATTTTTTTAATGAAGGAGAAATACGATTGTTTCCATGAAACAATATAACGACAAACTTCCCCCCCTTTGAAGATACATTCAGAATGTCCGATTTCAGGGAGACTATGGTTAAATATTAAGGCAATGGCTTCAAAATACCCGATTCTGTTATCGCATTGAAATTGTTTTTCATGGACGCCTTTTCGTGGAGTAACAGTTATTTCAATCCCTTGAGGGGATGTTATCTTTGATTCATAAACTGTCGATTTGGTGAATTTAGGAGCATATTTTCCTATTATTTCATACGCTTTTGCAGGGCCAACGAGACCCAACATATAATGTCTCATCGCGCCAATGGAATCGGATGACGCCGCGTATCTTCCGGCCTCTCTTGCTATCCCTTTATTTTTAGTTAGCCTTTCCAGCCCTTCATAAAATAGATCCACCTGTTCCTGAGTAAACCAGTGACCTTCGTCGGCAACCTGATATGGCTCAAGCTTAGCGTAGCTTAGTAATTCACTGATATCTACGTAATTATATTTTTTATGAATAAACTTTATGTAGGTATCTATTAGCCTACTATTATATAGAGGGGTATTGACGGTCAAGCCCATGTCTTCCTGTAAAAGCTCAGGGACATAACCTCCGCCCATCTGCGCGGTCAACCCGGCCGTGGCGGTGTCTTTAATCGCCATGATCAGCGCCTCCCGCCGTTCGCCATGGAGAGGTGGAGGCCATCGAGGGACTCTTCCAACCTGAGCGCTCGCTTTTTTTGAGCAGGGTGTACTCCACGGTCAGCTCGGCCAATGCATTCCGCTTTTGCGCCGACGCAGCCACGAGCTCGGTAATCGATTGGTTTCTATGCAGAGTTAGTATTATTCAAATGATAGGATATTGGTGCTGACAAGTGCAAGCATATGTTGACCGTTCTTGCTTGTCAATAGCTATTAGATATTATGCAGCTATAGACATGGTAATATGGAATCAATCCCAAAGTTGGTTGAATTTCGCGAAGTCAGCTCTCAGTTATGAGGTGACGCAACGTGCGTACCAGCCATACGCATATCGCCACCGAGATCCGCGCGCAGCGCCTGGCGCAGCAAGGGTAGCGCTCGGAACTCTTTGATCCTGCGTAAGCGGGGCTCGATGTTCGGGAGCGCGGCGGTCAGTCAGCGCTGCTGCTGATCGGAGGTGCGCTATCGATCCACCTTGTCGCTCCGCTGCCTGAGGAGGGCATTGAGCGAGAGGACGTACTATGGTCGTTGGTCGCGTATGTAGCTCAAAAACCGAGAATGGAGGATTTGCCTCCAGGTAAAGCCTTTTTGAAATTTTCCACCTGCTCGGCTTTCAGGTCGTGAAACTGCAGACCACACTCGTAGCGGCTCGACCCCAGTTGTCGGATCCAGGTGACCTTCCCGACGACGATGATGGCCTGAAGCCCGGGGGGCTCGATGTGAAGCAATAATTTGTCACCCAAGGAAAACGCTTGCGCCATTTCACATTTGACACCGTTGAGTGAGACATCATGGGTGCAACCCTCGTGAATCCCAGGGGTAGTGAAGGCCTGCTCCAGCCGCTGGCAGCTGAACTTCCATGTTTGGGGATAGCGTTTGCCATGACGACGTTCCTGGGAACTTTGGACGATGCAATCTTTTCCGGAAAACTTGGCCTGATAAAGCGAGACATCGACACTCTTGAGTAGGGTAACCGCCTCGCGGCCATCGCTCGGAAAGGTGGCGATCCCACCGCTGAAGCTGATGCAGTGGCGATGCAAAAAATCATTTTCCGCCACGGCGGCCCGTACTCGCTCCCCATAGTGAAGCGCGCCGCTCGAGGTGGTGTCCGACAGCAATACTATGAACTCTTCGCCCCCATAGCGGCAGACGGTATCTTCTTCCCGGCTGAGCCGTTTAAGCACTGCGGCGAGTTCCTTGAGTACCTTATCCCCGAAGAGGTGACCGTGCACGTCGTTGATCAGCTTGAAATTGTCCAGATCGATCATCAGTAACGAGAAATATGTGTGCCGGCGCGCCGAGCGCTTGATCTCCTTTTCCAAGGCGATATCGAAATAGCGGCGGTTGAAGAGATTAGTGAGGTGGTCTTGTACGGCCATAAGGGTGGCCTGCTGAAACAGGTGAATTTCGACGAGGATCGGATTCTGGAGCAGCTGATTGCCATTGAGAAAGTAGTCGAACATCGCTACCCGCAGCCCCACCTTACGCTGTAGCACCTCATGAAGGTGATTGTAATTCTTGAGTATGCTCACCCAGTGGCGCTGGGCCTCGGATTCCTCAAAGTCCAAGTGGACGAAGAGCGCCAGCAGCTTGGAATAGAAGCAGCCATCGGCACGCTGGAGGAAAATTTCGTTGATCTGCTCAGTGAGGAATTGTCGGTTAAGCGAGTTCTCCGACAATAGCGAGGTGACGCGATCTTTGAACGCTTCGATTTCGGTTAATTTCTCCATAACGACTGAGCTTTCTGTGGGTGCTAACGAAAGAGATAGCTGTCATCTCTATCAAGCGGATAGACGGCCGGTTGGTGCTCGATGCGCTTGCCATGGCCATTACCCATCGCGGTCCTTCGCCCGGACTGCTCCATCGCAGCGATCAGAGCATCCAGTATGCCGGCCGTCTGTAGCAGCGCCGGCTTTAGACTCATGGTATGAGGCCCAGTATGAGTCGAACAGGCAACTGTTACGACAACGCCGTGGTGGAGAGCTTTTTCATTCGCTGAAGAACGAGTGGGTGTTCCATCAGACGTTCCTCGATTCGGGACCAGGCACGGGCGGCGTTGTTTAATTCCATCGAGCCGTTATATAATCGCCAACGTCGCCACGCGGCGCTCGACTATCAAAGCCCGGTACACTTTAAGGAGCAGCATCCGGGTGCTTCACTATCTGTCCATGAAATCTGGGCTGCCTCAATATGACCCCCTTTCCGTTCGCGAAAGCCAGCTATCATTCGTTGAGACTTACCGAAGCAATGCTAGCCGTTGTATTCCTGAGCGACGTTACAGTAGACTTTAACATATGTCAATACGCCAAAAGGCTGATATTTGCAAAAAAAAAGACCTAGGTCTCAAAAAGATGGTAAGATGACTTATTGATTCTGTTGCATAGCATACAACGATCCGCGCAATTATCACTCAGTACAAGATTGTTGAAGGCTGATTCGCACATGATTCGACATCTCCATCCGATCGCAATAGGCGCTGACCCTTGTCGGCAACGGCGGGTTGTGGAAACCCTTGACAAGCCCCTACAACGGTAAGAGAATGACGGTGAGTGATTAAATGACTGTCATCACGTACGCCTGCCAGTCAAGGGTCATATTGGTACAGCGCTTGCGTTAATCTTTGGGTGAAGCTCACGATCATGAGGGAGGGGAAGGCCACCATGAGGGCGATGGCCCATCACAAGACCGGTATGCGGTTCGTCATGGTTGTTCTGCTTGCTGTGGGCTTGTACATGATGCCCTGCGGTATGGTCGAACACCACGGATCGATGGGTGCGCCCCCCATGCTCTGCATCATTGATCTCCCTAGGGTCTTTCAGCTTGTGATTGTGATGAATGTGCTGCTCTTTGCCGTTGCCGCCTCGATTGTCGTTCCCCTGCCACCCACTTTTTCTCTCCTGAAACCCCCTCGTCTCGCCTGACCCTCACTCTATCCATAACGACATAAGTCCCAGGCAGTGTATTATTCCGGGCTTGACAAGCCTGCCCCATACTTGATACGGGGGAATCTAGAATCCTTGATATGTCCTGGATTCCGGCTCGCGCCCGCTTTACGGCCTTAGCCAGAATGACGGCAGGATACATGATTTCGGATCCATCGAATTGTTGGGCGAGCGGTAGAGTTACTGGTAACAATGGGGGATGGAGATGACGAGACGCATGCACATCGGTGTGCTGATCCTTATTGTCGGGCTTGCGGGCGTTGTGGTGGGAGGAGCGGCGGCCGCAGAGGAAGAGACGCTCCGCCTTCAGCCGCTCATCCAGGAGGTCCTCGCTGCGAATCCGGAGATCAGAGCTGAAGAGAAGAGATGGGATGCCGCGAGGCACCGGCCTCCGCAGGAAGGGTCGCTTGACGATCCGATGCTCAGCTTTGAGATCGAGAACCTCCCCACCAACTCTTTCGGCTTCACCCAGGATGATATGACGATGAAGAAGCTCAGCATCTCTCAGGCGTTTCCCTACTTCGGGAAGCTGGGTCTGCGAAGCGAGGTTGCCCAACGGGAGGCGAACGCGATCGGCCTGGCGTATCGGGACAAGCGAAGCGAGATCGTGCGGCGGGTCAAAGAACTCTTTTATGAGCTGTACGCCATTGAGCGCTCGCTGGAGATTGTAGAGAAGAATCGTGAGCTGCTGGGGGAATTCGTCAAGATCGCCGCGACGAAATATAGTGTTGGCAAGGGGATTCAGCAGGATGTCCTGAAGGCCCAGGTGGAGCTGTCGAAATTGCTGGACGAGCGGATTCGGATGGAGCAAAGCCGTCAGGCTGCAGGCGCCAGGCTGAATGCGATCCTGAACCGCCCGCCCCAGACGCCGCTCGGTCGGACTGAGGAGGTAGCGATGGGCGAGCTGCCGATGGAGCTGAAAGAGCTTCAGACTAGAGCCCTGGAGAACCGGCCGCTGCTTAAAGGGCTCCAGGAAGAGATCGAGCGGAGCAAGGCGGCCTCTGCGCTAGCCAGGAAGAAATACTTCCCGGACCTCACGATGAGCCTGGGCTATGCCTTTCGTGAGGACTCTACCCTCGTCAGGCGATCCGACTTCTTTTCGGCAGGAGTGTCGATCAACATTCCTCTTTACTTCAAAACGAAACAGGACAGGCAGGTCGCAGAGACCTCGGCATTGATCAATGTGGCTAGGGAGCAGCATCAGGCCGCAAAAAACGAGGTGTTCTCGATGGTAAAGGAATTGGTGGCCGATATCGAAAAGGGGCGCAAGCTCATCGATCTGCTGGAGAGCGGCCTGTTGCCTCAGGCTCGACTCTCACTCGACTCTGCCGTCGCCGGCTATCAGGTGGGCAAGATCGATTTTCTGACCCTGTTGGACGGCCGAGTGACGCTCTTCAATTTCGAGAAAGAGTACTATCGGACGCTGGGAGAGTACCAGGCAGGTCTGGCTAGATTGGAGTGGGTCATCGGCGCCCGGCCACAGGCTGGAGAGCCGAATGGGGAATAACATGCAGCAGGGTAAGTGGATTGTCGCATGGGTTGTCCTGGTTGCCGCCTCGGCAGGGATCTTCTTTGTATGGTATGGCGGTGGAACGCAACAACGGGAGCAGTCAGGCAGTGGGACGCCGCTCCTTCGAGAGCCGCTTACCCAGGTCGTAGGGACAGGCGAACACACCGGGCATGAGGGGATGTCGATGCCGACCTCGCAGGAACCTCAGAACGCTACCGGCAAGATGCAGATGGTCCCAGGATCGGTGATGGTCAGCCCGGAGCGACAGCAGTTGATCGGGCTGAAGACCGGCTTGGTCGAATACCGGTCGATTGATCGGACGATCCGGACGGTCGGGGTAGTGGAGTTCGACGAACGACGTCTCTCCGACGTCAATATCAAGATCGAAGGGTGGATCGAGAGCTTGCTGGTGAACTTTACCGGGGAGCGCGTCAAGAAGGGCCAGCCGCTTCTGACCATCTACAGTCCGGATCTCGTCTCAACTCAGGAGGAGTATCTGCAAGCGTTGCGGGCAAGGGAGACGCTGGCCAAGAGCCGCTTCGCGGATATCGTTTCGGGGGCGGAGACGCTGGTAAATGCCTCGAAACGGCGCCTGCAATACTGGGATATCAGCGACGAGGAGATCGCCGCCTTGGAGCGAACGGGGACGCCGCGCAAGAGCATGACGATCTATTCGCCGATCGATGGGGTCGTCATCGAAAAGATGGCGCTTCGCGGTAAGAAGGTGATGCCCGGCGAGAGTTTGTACAAGGTGGCCGATCTGTCTACCATCTGGGTTCAGGCGGAGATCTATGAGTACGAGATTTCCGCCGTGACGCTTGGTCAGACGGCGGGAATCACACTGACTTCGTATCCCGGAGAGCGCTTTCGCGGCAAGGTAAGCTATATCTACCCGATCCTGACGGAGAAAACCCGCACAGTGAAGGTCCGTTTTGAATTCCCCAACACGAACGACTGGAAACTGAAGCCCCAGATGTATGCGAATGTCGAACTGAGGATCCCGTTCGGTAAGCGCCTTGTTGTACCTGATGAGGCGATCCTGGATAGCGGGACACAACAGCTCGTCTTTATCGACGGAGGGCAGGGAACCTTTGTACCGCGAGAGGTCACGGTTGGTGTGCGTGCGGATGGCTACACCGAGATTCTGACCGGTCTGTCGGCCGGTGAACGGGTGGTAACCTCCGCGAATTTCCTAATCGATTCCGAGAGCCAGCTTAAGGCTGTGGTCGGTGGGATGAGGGGCATGCCCGGCATGGAGATGGCCCCGAAGAAGTGAGGTGCGAAATCCCCCATCCCCCTTTAGCAAAGGGGGGCAAGGGGGACTTGACGTGGAGTGCGAAGTGCAGGGTTTGCTGACCAACTAGACCAAACAAACGCAATAGCAACTGTGTTCGATGTCAAGAGGTAGACGCGAGATTTTCTCTCCACGGGGTCTGATGCTTCACCATCGCATTCAGGATGAGCAGCAGCTTATGCATACACGCCGTCAGCGCCACCTTCGTGGCCTTGCCGGCCGCCCGCAGCCGGGCGTAGAACGCCTGAATCA
>Ga0209514_10000204_pt1 | contig 131781 bp, 122 predicted proteins | sample Subgrocontami58m_FD_187452 | JGI IMG/M metagenome (GOLD analysis project Ga0209514, IMG submission 187452) | Subsurface groundwater microbial communities from S. Glens Falls, New York, USA - GMW37 contaminated, 5.8 m (SPAdes) (version 3) | ecosystem: Environmental > Aquatic > Deep subsurface... | reverse complement strand
AACATATCTCCTGGTACACCAAAGGGCTGGTCGGTTCGGCGCAGTTCCGCCACCGCATGAATCAGATGGAAAGCATTGCGGAACAATTGATGGCAGTAAATGATTTCTTTGATGGGCAGTTGCAGCGTGGGGAACGCCTGCACTACGCCGAGGGACTCGCTGCATAAGATATAAGGTTGCGTCACTACTTAGGTAGATAGCAACTGTGTTCCATGTCAAGAGGTCAAAGCGATATTTTCTCTCCACGGGGTCTGATGCTTGACCATCGCATGCAGGATGAGCAGCAGCTTATGCATACAGGCGGTCAACGCCACTGTCGTGGGCTTCCCGGCCGCCCGCAGCCGAGCATAGAAGGCCTTGATGACCGGATTGCAGCGGCTGGCGGCCACGGTCGCCATGTACAGGACCGCCCGAACGGAGGCCCGGCCGCCACACACCGAGCGGCGACCCCGCTTGCTTCCGCTGTCCCGATTGAACGGGGCCACACCGACCAGGGCGGCGATCTGCTTGCGATGCAAAGTGCCCAGCTCCGGGAGACTGGCGAGCAGGGTCCGCGCGAGCACGGGGCCCACCCCTGGGACGCTCTGCAACAACTGCTCTTGCTCCCGCCAGACAGGACTCTCCCGGATCGTGCGCCCGAGTTCGTCGTCCAGGGCGGCCACGCGCCGGTCGAGCCAGGCCAGGTGCGCCTGGATCTCCTTGCGCACTGGCGGCGGGGCGCTGCCGAGGCGATGCTGCTCGGCCGTGCGCATTACGAGGAGCTGCCGACGCCGCGTCAGCAGCGCGTCCAGCGCCTGTGTTGCGGCATCCGGCAGCGGCCGTACCGGGGGCCGCACCGCCTCGGCGAAGTGCGCGAGGACCGCGGCATCGAGGGTATCGGTCTTGGCGAGCTGCCCCATCGCTTTCGCGAAGTCGCGCACCTGGCGCGGGTTGACCACCACCACGGGCAGGCCGGCCGCCGCCAGTGCGCCGGCCAGGGGCATCTCGAGTCCCCCCGTGGCCTCCAGGACGATCAGGGTCGGTGTCCGCTTGTGCAGGCGACGGCAGAGCGTACTGATACCGCGCGCATCGTTGGTGCTGGTCCACCGCTCACCGCTGGGACGCAGGGCGGTATCCAAGCGATCTTTGGAGATGTCAATGCCGACAAACAGGGACGTAGGCTGCATGGGACTCTCCTCCTCTGTGGCCCGGTCTTGCGGATGCGGGCTGCTGACCCAGACAACTGTTCGGGCTCAACCGGAGATGGGCGTGACGATCCTCGCTATCTATCGGTCTCAGACGACCAAGACTCAATCGGTCTGTCACGCCCGAGTGACTCGTGACTGATACTCAACTATATCGCATAATCAATATACAAGACTGTAGGCTTTTAGACTGTAGGAACGTGCACAGATGAGCCAGGCGTTTTCCGAATGCGACGCGAACATGATGGAGACCGAAAAGGGTCTGGGCGCCTTGATTCGGTCCATGCGCCGCGACTAACAGCCTTCAGCCTACAGCCTAAACACCTGAGTAGTTACGACAAACCAAGGACGGTGGGTGCTGCCTTCTCTCCAGCCACTCAAATCACCCATACTTCAAACCATCGAACACCGCATCGCCACCGAGCTCGGTGTCAAGCCTGCCCAAGTCATTGCCGTGGTTCAATTGCTTGACGAGGGTGCCACTAGCTGGAAGCGCACCGGCTGCGGAGGACCCCGCCCGCCGATCTGGCGCCATCGGTACTTTCACAAGTTCTACGCACTCGACGTCGAGTTGCCGGATGTGAAGAATCCGACCAAGGCGGTGCTCGAAGGTGCGATGGGCGGCCACGGTGTCGGCCACGCCGAGATCATTGGGATCTACGAGAAGGCAAGAACGTAGCGCTCAGCGGCGTACGATCTTCCACGATTGATGGACGCGGGGATCGCGCGCGAAATCTTGTGGAATCGTCATCCGTGAGATGTTCTCGCTGCGCAGTCCCGGGAATGCCGCCGGGTTGAACTTGAAACGTCGGAAATTGGTGGAGAAGAAGAGAATCCCGTCGTGGGTGAGCAGGTCGGCGCACTTTTTCACGAGGGGAATGTAGCCCTGCTGCAGATCGAACACGGTGTCCATGCGCGTCGAGTTGGAAAACGTCGGGGGGGCCAAGAAGATGAGTCCATAGGGCGAGTGCGGCTCGGCAAGCCACTCGCTGCAGTTGGCGCGGACAAGGTGGTGTGTGTTCCCAGTGATGTTGTTAAGCGCGAAGTTTTGCTGTGCCCAGTCGAGGTAGGTGTTCGATAGATCGACGCTGGTGGTCGATGTGGCTCCGCCCTTGGCGGCATAGACGGTGGCGGTCGCGGTGTAGCAAAAGAGGTTGAGGAAATCGCGATCGCGCGCCGCCTCGCCGATCATCGCCCGCAGGCGCCGGTCGTCGAGGAAGAGGCCGGTGTCGAGGTAGTCGCTCAGGTTGATGAGGAAGCGATAGCCGCCTTCGCTGACCTCGCGCACCGCGCTCTCACTGCCCTGCTTCTCGTACTGCTCCCGGCCCCGTTGGCGACGGCGCACCTTCAAGAAGATGTCTTCGCGTGGCAGGCCGAGCGCTTCGGGCAACAGCGCCATGATGTCCTCAAGATGCTCTTCGGCCTTTTTCTCGTCGACGGTCTTCGGAGCTTGATACTCCTGTACGTGCGCCGATTGTTCGTACAGATCGACTGCCACCGCGTACTCCGGGAGATCAGCGTCGTAGATGCGGTAGCAGGACACGCCTTCGCGCTTCGCCCACTTGCGCAAGTGGCGCCAGTTCTTCTTCAGGCGGTTGACGAACATCTGCGCTTCCGGGGCGGGCGGACGGGGCGGGCGAGGTTTTCGCCACGCCGGCCCGGGATCGTCGGTGGTACGAACCTTCTCATTCGAGATCGGAAATTCGAGGAGACGGCACTCGATGGCGCCGTTCCACAAGATGTGCCGCTTGGCCGCGCGCAGGCCGACGCGCTTGGCCAGCTCCGGGTTGCCCGTGAAGACGTACCCGGTCCAGCCGGTGAATTCGCGGCGGAGAAGATTGCCGATGGTTTCGTACAGCAGCCCGAGAGAATCCTTCTCGCCTATGCGCTCGCCATAGGGCGGGTTACTGACGAGGACCCCGAGCGGCCCTTCACCACGTGGTGCGCGGCGGCGTTCGAGCGGCCGCGCCTCGGATAGCTCGCGCTTCTCGATATGCACTCGCCCTCGCAGGCCGGCCCGTTCGACGTTCTCGAGGGCAATTCGCACCGCGCGGCCGTCGACGTCGAAGCCGACGATTGGCGGGATTCTTTTCGCGTCGCGAATCTCGCTGGCCTCTGCCTCCGCCAACACTCGATGCCACATCCGGGCGTCGTGGCCAAGCCAATTGAGAAACCCAAAGTAGCTCCGCTTCAGTCCGGGCGCGATGTCCGCGGCGATGAGCGCCGCTTCGATGGGGAGCGTCCCCGAGCCGCACATGGGATCAAGCAGGGGTGTACCGAGCTTGCTGAGCGCCGGCCAATCGGCGAGCAAAAGGATTGCCGCCGCGAGAGTCTCCTTCAGCGGCGCCTCGGCGGCCTGGGCGCGATAGCCGCGTCGGTGCAGGCTCTCGCCCGATAGATCGAGGCTGATCGTTGCCTTGTCCTCATGGAGGTAGACATTGACCCGAACATCCGGCTCGACCACCTTGACCGAGGGGCGCTCATTTCGTTCGTCGCGAAATTGATCGACGATCGCGTCTTTGGTCTTGAGCGCGCCGAAGTGAGCGTGGGTGATCTTAGAGCGGGACGATCGAAAGTCGACGGCGATTGTCTGCGCCGGGGTGAGATGCTCCGACCAGCGAATAGTGCGGACGCCATCATAGAGCGCGGTCTCGTCTGCGGCGGGGAAGGTGCATAGCGGCATCAAGATTCGATTGGCGGTGCGTGACCACAAGCAGGCGCGATAGGCCAGTTCAAGCTCTCCGCGAAACGAGGCACCGGCCCGCGTCTCCGAGGTGATCTCCGCTCCGAGAGCGCGCAGCTCATCGCACAGCAGGTGCTCCATGCCTTGCGCGGTGGTGGCGAAAAAATCCATGGTCATCTTACCCTTCAAGTCCTTTTGATTTGACGCAGTCGCGTGATATGGAAATCGAACGGGGCTTCGGCTGACCTGCTAGCTTTTGGGAAGGTCGTGGCGATGGGTGGAACTCGCCGTTCTCTTCCATCGCTTTTTTAGCAACGCCACGTTCCGGCACGTTGTACGCATAACACACTTCAGGCAGGTGTGTCATGCACAACTTCTCTTGCGCCATACACCCCGCACACTCCCCGCTTATCCGATAAATACGTGATTCGGATTATCGCCCAGTCAGAGCAGCAAGACAGAATCTGATTGTGCTCGGCGCAGGCTTGGAGTGAGCCTCTGGAGACCCCATAGAATCCGAACGTGAGGCTCCAAAGTGGAGATTAGCAGAGTACCCACGAGAACCGCGTTCGCCATCGAGTAAGCGTAGATTACACCCCGTCACCTTGAGTCCCATGCATTGGTCGCAGCGCCCTGTCTTACCCACGCGCGGTTTACTACCCTTCATCGAGGCCTTTTGAAGCGGCATCCTGCTCGTGAGGCAACCGGCGATCATCGACCGACATTGGGGGCTGTTTTCATCGGAACAGGAGTTCATCCAGGCTGTCGAAGGCTATTTCTTGCGGAAGAAGGTTTGAAGACGGTTCGGGAGAAGATCGACCCCGAACGAGCCATCATCGGCGCTGCCGGAGATTAATGTCTACGTAGGTCATTGGCGGGCCTTGTCAGCGAATGACCGCCACGACGCCATGTCGGAAAGCCCACCCAGGCTTCACGTCGTACCCAATCCCACAGGCGAATCCCTAACAGGACGGCCAGTACGCAGGCGTAAAGATACGGGTCGTTCACCCCTTTTTTAGCCAACCACAGGTAATGCAGCACACCCAGCAGACCGATGAGGTAGACCAGTCTGTGCAGTCGCCGCCAGTTCTTTCCGCCCAGACGCTTGACCATCCCTGATGTAGAGGTGGCAGCGAGCGGCGTCAGCAGCGTCAAGGCGAGCATACCAACGGTGATGTATGGCCGCTTGACGATGTCGGGTGCGAGCTCCCCCCATTCGAAGAAATGGTCGACCGCGATCCAGACGGTGAAGTGGAGGCAGACGTAGAAGAACGCGAACAATCCCAGCAGACGTCGCAGGCTCATCTGCCACACGATCCCGAACAGGATGCGAAGAGGCGTCAGGGCAAGGCTGGCTAGCAGCAGTCGGAGCGTGGAGTCGCCGAGGAGGTTCGTGGCGTATGAGATTGGATTAGGACCGAGTTGGCCGGTGAGGAAGCGATACAGGAGCAGCAGTAGGGGCGACAACGCAACGCCCCACACAACACTTTTGAGAAAAATGCGAGCTCGCCTGGACACAGGTCAGAAATCCCGTTTCAGGTCCATTCCGGCGTACAGCCCAGCGACCTGGTCTGCATAGCCATTAAACATCAGCGTCTTTCGTCGTCGAAACTCCCCGATGCGCCGCTCGGTGGCCTGGCTCCAGCGTGGATGATCGACGGAGGGATTGACGTTCGAGTAGAACCCGTATTCCTTTGGAGCCGCCTTTTCCCACGCCGTAGGCGGTTGTTCGCTGACGAAGCGGATCCGCACAATCGACTTTGCGCTCTTAAACCCGTACTTCCACGGTACGACGACGCGAACTGGAGCGCCGTCCTGGTTCGGCAACACCTGCCCGTACAGCCCGAATGTGAGCAGCGTGAGAGGGTGGAGCGCCTCATCCAGTCGCAAGCCCTCCACGTATGGCCACTCAAGCGAGGAGAAGCTCAACAGGCTTTTGCGTTGTCCAGGGAACTGTGCCGGATCGTGGAGCGTGGTGAACTCGACGAACCTGGCCTTGCTCGTCGGTTCTACCCGCTTGATAAGGGACGCGAGCGGGTAGCCAATCCAGGGGATAACCATCGACCATCCCTCGACACAGCGTAGGCGATAGACCCGTTCTTCCAGTGGAAACAGTCGCGCCAACTCCTCAACATCGTACCGCTTGGGACGTGCCACGTGGCCATCGATCTGAACAGTCCAGGGGCGCGGTTTGAGCAGATGTGCCAGCCGCGCTGGGTCGTCCTTATTCGGGCCGAATTCCCAGAAATTATTGTATGTGGTGATGCTCTCAAGGGAGGTCGGGGAATCCTCCAGGGTAAACCGCTCGTTGCGGGTGGCAGGGAGAGATGCGCCGGCCGGCGGAGCCGCCACAGCCGATCCGGTCTGAGACAGCGCCAAGGTCGCCATTCCGATCAGGAATGATCGCCGGTTAAGGTAGAGCTGATAGTCTGTAACCTGTGATGCCGTCATGTCTGGAGCATGTCTAATCAGCATGGGGTTCTCCTGTCATTGTCCTCTCGCTTCCCGAGGCGCTCCATGATCCAATCCGGATGCGTCACTCAACGCCAGCGCTTGCGCTTTCTTCACCATGTCTGCTCCATACATATTTCGAGACAGCTCACCGATGTCGAGCGATAGATACTACACAACGGATCTCCTCAACTGCTCGCTATTCCATGATATAGTATGACATAGTTTGACGGATGGCAGATAGATGGATTCACGCAACTTCCTGCGTACCACTCAATGAATACGATAGGCCACGGAATCCCCGTGGACATCGACATAGGGGGTCATCCCGTGTCCTTACGACAAGCGCGCGACAGTAGAATACGATGGTTGTCTGCGACCGCGACACTGATCATCGGGATCTGTGTCGTAACAGCCGCATGGGGTGCCCCTTTAGCGCAAGTCGAGGATTTACCTCGTCTGATGCAGCTCCCGATCTTCCAGCCTGGAGAGCCGAGCCTCCTGTACGATGATGAGGGTAGGGTATTGGCCCCCATCGTGCCGGAATACCGTATCGTTCTTCCGTTCTCTCGAATGCCGATGCTCCTGCGACAGGCTGTCATTGCGTCCGAGGATGCTCGCTTTTATGAGCATGGGGCGCTTGACCTGAAAGGGATCGCACGAGCGGCCGTGAGAAATCTTATGTCCGCTTCTGTAAAAGAGGGGGGGAGTACCATCACCCAGCAACTCGCCAAGACCCTGTTCCTGACTCATGAGCGGACTATTGGACGAAAGATGAAGGAGCTGCAGCTTGCCAGCGAGCTTGAGCAAGCCTATACAAAAGACCAGATCCTGGAGATGTACCTGAATGCGATCTACTTCGGGCATGGGGCCTATGGAGTCGAGGCCGCCGCCCGGACCTATTTCAGCAAGAGCGTGGCGAATCTTACCGTAGCCGAGACTGCACTGCTCGCTGGGCTCCCTCGCGCCCCAGGAAGGTATTCGCCGCTGATCGATATCAAGCGGGCGAAAGCGCGCCGGCAGTATGTCATAGAGCGGATGGTGGCTACGGGTGCGCTTAAGCAGGACCAGGCTCGCCGGGCGAATCTCGCGCCCATCTCAGTCAATCCGATGTTTCGATCGAAGGGTATAGCCCCATGGTTCATCGATTATGTCCGACAGCAGCTTGAGAGCCGTTTAGGTCCAGTTACCGTACGGCATGGGGAGCTGAAAATCTATACTACCTTGAACGCCGGCATGCAGCGGGCAGCAACCAAGGCGCTCGGTCGAGGCATTACGGCCATCGTCAAGCGAAAGGACGAACAAAAGGCGGGCGGAGGTATAGCGCCGCCCGAGGGGGCGTTAATTGCCATCGATGCCAGGACCGGCGAGATCAAGGCCCTGGTTGGTGGCACCGACTATAGTCGGAGTCAGTTTAATCGAGCGGTTCAAGCACGGCGGCAACCGGGTTCTGCGTTTAAGCCGCTCGTCTATGCGGCGGCATTTGAGCAAGGGCTGACGGCTGCAACCATTGTCGACGATGCTCCGATCAGTTTCGAGATCGGGACGGCGAAAGGAAGCAACATCTGGGCTCCAGAGAATCTGGACCGTAAGTATCGCGGTCCGGTAACGCTTCGGCAAGCACTCGAGGAGTCGATCAATGTTCCGACAGTCCGCTTGATCAATACGATCGGAGTCGATCCGGTGATTGATCTTGCTCACCGGCTTGGGATGACCTCGGAACTCAGACGGGAGTACGCCATGGCCCTTGGTGTCTCGGAGGTGAGCCTCCTGGAAATGACGTCGGCCTATCAGGTGTTCGCCAATCGGGGGGTCTTATCGCCGCCATTCGCCATCCGTCGTGTCGTAGGTCCTAGCGACATCGTACTCGAAGAGCAGTTTCCACAACCGCAGCAGGTCGTACGTGAGGAGGTCGCTTTTCTTCTGACCTCAGTCCTGGAGGGTGTGGTCGAGCGCGGTACTGGCAGGGCCGCCAGGCGTCTCGAGCGACCCGTTGCCGCGAAGACCGGGACCACCCAGGCCGCAGAAGATCTCTGGTTCATCGGATATACCCCAAGCATTGTGGCGGGAATCTGGCTCGGCTATGATCAACGCCGCTCCATTGGTTCGCATGAGACGGCCGGTAAGGTGGCGGCGCCTATCTGGGTCGATTTCATGAAGCAGAGCCTTGGCGATAGTCCAGTCGAGACCTTCATTCCGCCGGAAGGGGTCTTTCGGACATTGATCAATCGGAAGACAGGACAGCCGACCTCGTCAACTGATCCAGAGGCTATCGAGGAATATTTTATCCGAGGGCAGGAGTGGCCGTTTCCAGCCGAGCTGGCACCATCAACGACCAACGGCTCTTCGCCAAGATCGAGCGAGTATGCTGCGCTTCTACCTCCTCCCGGTCGATGATGGTGGCCAGCATGTGTATGTTCTCGCTAAGTCCACTGGCCCGTAGGCCGCACGTAGGTAGATTTTGGTTGCGCTGTGATTCCGTATTTCGCTATAGTAAATTTGGTTGGCAACGCTGAACCGCTTGGCCCCATCGTCTAGTGGCCTAGGACGCGGCCCTCTCAAGGCTGAAACACGGGTTCGAAGCCCGTTGGGGCCACCATTGGAATTCTGTAGTATATGGTAGTTGCGAGTTCTTCTTCGCTCGTTAGGCTGCTGAGGGCCAAAGCAGCGACTACCCTGTCGCAGTGGTGAGCGTCGCTATCGCAAGTCAGGGTAGTAGTGATCGAGAGGTGACGAAATCAATGAGTAAGGATCCGCAATCGAGTATCGAGGGAAACTTTCGGCGACTCGCGATAATTCTGACTTTTGTAGCCATCGCAGTTGGAATGATCCCTGCTTTCTTCGTGGGGCACTGGCTCTTCTTCCTGGGATGTATTGGCGCTTTTATAGCGTGGATATGGTTTGCATATTTAATGGCGCGACGAATGGAACGAATTCATGGAAAATGGCGCTGGTTCTAGCCGCATCATCGCGTTACGGGGGCCTGCACTGACGAGACGCTGATGCCGTCATACCGTCCAACGTCCTTACGCCTGCGCAATGCGTCAACCGCACGAAGGTACGATGCATAGCGCCTACTGGCGCCGATCAATCAATCAGACCCGCATTCAGCGGAAGGAATGCCACAGCCCTTTGGGGTACCGGAAACCCTAAGGGGCTGTCCTGTTTCCAGGGGACCATTCCGGAGCGTCGAAAGCACGAGAGTGTGAACATACGGCCCGCCTTTGCCCCGTCGGAATCCGGCAATCAACTGCTCGTTGTCCTGTTCTTTACCTTTTCGCCGGTCGCTGAACAGCTCCACCAGACTCTTCAGGACTACCGCTTTCCAGTTCCGAATCTGGCCCGGATGGACCCGATACAGGCTGGCCAGTTCGGCGGATGTCTTGTGCTCCTTAATCGCCTCCAAGGCTACCTTGGCCTTAAATGAAGGCGGATACCGCTTGCGTATGCGTTCCACTTGGACCTCCTCTGTTGGGCTCCCGAGTGTAACTTATCACACTGTCCAAATTTCGGGGTCCACTATACATCACCGCCATCACTCAGCATATTCCAGACAAGAGTGTCCAGCTCGTCCGGTACTATGGGTGGTACTCCAACAAGATACGTGGTTCAGCGCGATACACATGGCGCCGAATAGGCCCAAGACGGCCGGCAAGGCCGTGGAGGTGATCGATGTATCGGAAACACCAACCCCGCCGGATCCCCTCAGGCGACATGGCGTGAACTCATCAAGAAAGTCTGGGAAGCGGATCCTCTTGCTCTGTCCGAAGTGTCAACGGGAAATACGGATCGTCTCTCTCATTGATGACCGGTAGGTCATCGAGCGCATCCTTCGCCATCTCGGATTATGGCAACAGGGTGCGCCACGTCTCTTCAACTAGAGCATCGCCTGAGAGGGCGGACAGGGTCATCGAACCCTGGCTTGATGACCCTATCCCGGATTACGACACTGACCCGGTGATGATGTACGCGAACGGGTAAGACTATCGCGACAGGAGCGGTCTGCCGACGTGCGGCCCTGCTCGTAGCAACACGAGTCCGCTTCGGTACTCAGATCGGCCTCGGGGCCGCAACACGCGTGATCCCACTCTAATCTTGACTCTCCAACCTGATTCCCACATACTTTCCACCATGAATTCGCTTCTTCATGCGGCCTCCACGGGCGCGTGCCCGTACCGCCCGAAAAGCGATTTCTTATCAATCGCCAGGTTGCGTCTTCGTTGCGTCGAACGACCGGGATGCCTCCGTCAGCACAGGGGGTTCCATTTGACTTTCCCCTTTTTCGGTTGTCGCTTACTTACTATACTTACTCCCCAGTGAACTACCCCACGGCAAGCCGCCGGGAATGAACCCTCCAAGATTCACGAAGAGGTAGGAAAAGGGCATGACGAGATCGTCTCCTTACAATGAACTGCGGGCTCTTATAGGTCGGTCGCTTGAGTTGCTCGGAGCCGAGCTGAGGCAATCAGGAGCCAACGTTGATAATTTGGGACTTTTCGCCGCGCAGCGACTGGCCATGCTAGAGGCTCTACCGGAGTGGCAATCAGCGGTGGTGGCGATGGAGCAGGTTGACATCTGGGCCGCGCATCTTGATAAATACTTTGAGCATCACGGTGGTTCAACGCTACTCAGCCGCTCTTGCCTAATCAGGTCGTTGCTGTTTCCTCTATTTCACGCCCATGGATTTGTCTTCCACGAGGCAACATTTAATGAATTTAATGAGTTGTACGAGGGAATGCTTGTACTCATGCGCTCCGACCAGGTCAGGTATATAGCAATAGGATTGCTCGCCAATGTGGAATCTGAGGTTGACACACTTACGCTCCCGGACTCTTTCGCCTTAGCGCGTTTGACTCCTGAAGAGCGTATGATTCTCCGAAGCGATCTTGGCGTCACGTTACCTGTTGACTGGCGCTTCGATCATGCTCAACCTTCGCACGCCATCAAGGTCTCGTTCCTCCAGGGTAAGTGCCTCTCAACCCAAAGAGGCAACGAGCGACGAGGTGTACATTGGTCCGAAGAGGTGGCGGATAGGATGCACCAAGTGATAACAGCCCTACGTTTAATAAAACCCGGACGAATCGGACTTCCCGTTATCATGTTCAGAAACCTCGATTGGATTCCCGAAGGTGGACCAGTCTGGTTAAGTGCGGCGTCTATACCGGCTGACGACCCCTTCAACATTGAGGCCCCGGACGGAGACGTAGCAGCAAGGATACTCGAATCACTTCAAGAAGTGCCCCGATACCTAGACCTTGCCATGCACCGGTTCAACCTCTCTTATGAACGAAGTCGCCTAGATGACAGGCTGATCGATCAAATGATTTCGCTTGAGGCCCTTTACGCGAAGGATTCTCACGCTGAGCTAGGCTATCGAATGTCGATTAGAGGGGCTCTGGCTACGGGAGTAGGCTACGCCGACAGGAGGGATAAGTTCAACTGGCTTCGGAAAGCCTATGAGACCCGGAGTGATATAGTCCATGGTGAGGAATTGCGCGATACGAAAATAGCTGGGAGAAAGGTAACCCTCCATGACCTTGTTACCTTCGCTGAGCAAAATGTGAGGGAGTCCATAAGATTCTTCTTGTCGCACCCCGTCAGAACCAACCAGATCAAAGTCTTAAATGACATTGATAATAAAGCGCTGGCCTAATGAATTTGAGCAATAATCTTCATGCGGTTCCTCGGGTAACTTATCGAATTGATCATAGTCAACTGAGGTATTAAATATGTAAAATCACTACTGTCCGGAGATTTCCGGAATGATGCAACTTAACTGATTGATAAAAAGCGAATAAATGATATTCATGGGTGTCACCGATTTCAATGTGTTGGAAACTACCGGATTTTTCCGGAGGGGGTTCAATGCATACAGGGAAGCTGGTGTTCGCCCAACTGATGGATCATCTGCCACTGCACACCTTTCGGCGCTGCGTGGCCAAGTACCCTGGAATCCGGGGACACCTTACTTAATTCAGAGGTTGGCGGTTGCGGAATTCAGGGTGGTGTCCACGAAATGCCCCGTGATTTAGGGTGTGTCGTCAGACGATTTTTACTTCGAGACGCTTGCCGAGGGCGCAGGCGACCTTCTCCAGCGTTGAGAGCTTGATATCCTCTGCATGATTTTCGATTCGGGAAATCGCAGTCTTCTTCGTCTTCAGCCTTCGAGCCAGTTCTTCCTGGGTGAGTTGCGCTGACTCGCGGGCCTGTTTGAGCATCACGCCGATCTTGAACTGCTCATAGCCCGCATCATACCCTTCAGCGAAGCGCGCATCCCCCTGCTTCCTCTCATGAACATATTTCTTTAGCTCACTCATGGCGTGATCCTCCTTTGCAGATAATCTCTCCTGTGCGCCTCGGCTTTCTCAATTTCCCGCTGAGGCGTCTTCTGCGTCTTTTTCACTAGTCCGTGGGTGAGGACGACAATACCGTGACCAGCGAAGAAGCAGAAGAGCCAGTAGGTATGTGTACCGTACTGTATCCGGCATTCCCAAATCTCTTCGGTGCCGACCAGTTTCTTTAAGTAAGTTGACGGCACCACATCGAGATCTTCGAGAAGCTGCAGGACCCAGGTGACCTTCTGTGCGGCCTTTCCGGATAAAGAATCGAGGAACTCCTGTACTGGGCATGTGCCGTCTGCAGTCCTGTAGAAGATGACCGTTTTTCCCGCAGCGATATGTTAACGGCTATGTTAACCGCTGTCAAGGGGCCGTTATATGATTAGAGCGCGAACCGCCGGATCCACTTGTACTCTAGAGCTTTTTGCCTTGCTGACAAGTGATCCGCAATGTTAGATTTCGCTCATTCGGAGAAGGTTCCGCATAGATCGCTCTTGGCAAGGATCGTAGCGGCTGAGTGGAGAATAGAGATGAAGTTCGAATTGACTGAAGAGCAGCGATTATTTCGGGAGATGGTGCGCGACTTCGCGGCCAGAGAGGTGGCGCCACTAGCTAAGCAGGTAGATGAGGAAGGGGTTTTCCCAAGGAAGACGATCAAAAAAATGGGGGAGCTTGGGCTGATGGGTGTGGCGATCCCCACAGAATACGGCGGCGCCGGATCGGACAATGTATGCTACGCTATCGCGATGGAGGAGATCGCTCGGGCGTGCGCCTCAACCAGCGTCATCATGTCGGTCAATAACTCGCTGGTTGCCGATGCCCTGTACAAGTTCGGGTCTGAAGCCCAAAAGCAGCGGTATCTCACCCCGCTCGCCGGTGGCACGCTGCTCGGCTGCTTTGCGCTGAGCGAGCCTGAGGCCGGATCGGATGCGTCGGCCCAGCAAACTATGGTCACCAGGGAAGGCGACGTCTTTGTACTGAACGGGACAAAGAACTTCGTCACTAACGCCCTGGAGGCCGATCTGGCGCTGGTCTTTGCGACAGTCGATCGTCAGCTTCGAGCTAAAGGGGTCTGTGCGTTCCTGGTGGAGAAGGGTACGCCGGGTTTCACCATTACGAAGGTAGAGAAGAAATTGGGGCTTCATGGCACCAGTTGCTGTCAGGTCGTCTTCGAAGACTGCCGGGTACCGGCGGATAACCTGTTGGGCGAGGTTGGGCAGGGGTTCAAGATCGCCATGATCACGCTTGATGCCGGCCGGATCGGTATCTCGGCGCAGGCGGTGGGAATCGCCCAGGCGGCGCTGGATATCTCGCTCAGGTACGCCAAGGAGCGGGTCGCCTTCGACAAGTCGATTGCGTCGTTTCAGGCTATTGAATGGATGATCGCTGATATGGCGATGCAGATCGAGGCGGCAAGGCTGCTTACCTATCGGGCGGCTTGGCGCAAGGATAAGGGACTTCCGTATACCAGGGAATCGGCGATGGCGAAGTTGTTCGCGTCGGAGACCGCCAACCGGGCTGCGACAAAGGCGCTGCAGATTCATGGCGGCTATGGGTATCTGTACGATTTCCCGGCCCAGCGGCTGTTCCGCGACGCCCGCATTACCGAGATCTATGAGGGGACATCTGAGATCCAGCGTCTGGTAATCGCGCATCAGTTACTAAACTAAAACGTTGAACCTCGAACGTTGAACGTTGAACGGTAAACCTTGAACCTTGAACGTTGAACTGTGACCCCCGACACATGAACATCGTAGTATGTATTAAGCAGATTATCGATCCTGAGGTACCAATGAGCCAGTTCAGGATCGATTCCAGGACCAAGCGGCAGGTCCTGGGTAATAACTCGCTGGTCATCAGTCCCTACGATGCGAATGCCCTCGAGGTGGCTGTGCAGCTGAAGGAGAAGCATGGCGCCAAGATAACGGCGATCAGTATCGGCGGTACAGCCGCTGTCACTGCGCTGAGGAGCGCGTTGTCAATGGGGGCCGATGAGGCGATCCTGGTGAATGACCCTGTTCTTGCAGGCGCCGATCAGCATGGGATTGCCGCTATACTGGCGAAGACGATCCGTAAGGCAGGCGCCTATGACCTGATCCTGACCGGCTGCGAATCCGGGGACTGGGCTGATCGCGCCGTCCCGGCCTTTCTGGCCGAGGAGCTTGAGATTGGGTACGTCGGATATGTCACTCGAATTGAAGCAGGGGATGGACAGGTTGTTGTCCGTCGAGTGGTGGAGGATGGATATGAGCTGATCGAAGCAACGACACCGTTGCTGACTGCGATCAGCTCTGACGAGACGAATACCGCCCGCTATGCCAAACTAAGGGATATTATGACGGCTGCAAAGAAGATCATTCCTGTGTGGAAGGCGGCGGATCTTGAGCTTGACGCAGAGAAGTTCGTCCCTGAGGCAGCCATGGCCGCGATGACTGATGTCTATATTCCGGTCAAGGAATCGAAGTGCGAGATGATAGAGGGGAATACGCCGGAGGAAAAGGCTGCGAACTTGGCAGCCAGGCTGCGCGAACTCAAACTCATTTGATGACAGGGAATAGATGCCAGGCATATTGATATTGGCGACGACCAAAGACGGCAGGCTTACGCGAGATACGCGTGAGCTGTTAGCAGGCGCGAGGAAGCTCCAGGAGAAGCTGGCCGGGCCGATAGCGGCAGCCCTTGTGGGAACAGATGTCGGTTCATACGTTCCGTTGCTGTTCGCGTATGGCGTCGATCAGGTCTATCGGGCCGAGCATCCCTTGCTCGACGGGTATCAAGGCGATGCGTATACGCTCGCCCTGCATCAGATCTGCGAGCGCGCTCAGCCGGCTGTGGTGCTGTTGCCGGGCGACGTAATGGGGCGCGAGCTGGGCCCGCGCCTCGCCCATCGGCTTCGCGCCGCTTTTATTGCGGAGTTTATCGACCTCGATCTGGACCAGGCATCCGGGCGGTTACAGTGTGCTCGCCAGGTCTATGGGGGGAAGGCGATGGCAGTTGTCCAGCCTCGTATGGGCCAGGTTGTGGCAACGGCCAAGCTCCGGACGCTAGAGCCGGCCGTACAACAGCAAGAGGGTCGGACTGGCGAGGAGATCCGAGTCGATGTTGTCTTGGATGCCGCACAACTGAAGACTCGTCTCATCAAGAAAGTCCAGGAAGAGACTACCGGCGTCAAGCTGGAGGATGCCACGATTGTGGTCAGCGGTGGCCGTGGGATTCATGGGCCGGAAGGATTCAAGGTTCTTGAGGAGCTGGCACAGGTCCTGAAGGGTGCTGTTGGTGCATCGCGGGCCGCGACCGATGCCGGTTGGGTCCCGCCGTCCTGGCAGATAGGCCAGACCGGTAGAAACGTCAGCGCAGAACTCTACCTCGCCTTCGGGATCTCCGGCGCGACCCAGCACGTTGCGGGAATTTCCGGCTCGAAGTATATTGTGGCGGTGAATACTGATCCTGCAGCGCCGATCTTTAAGGTGGCCCAACTCGGTATTGTCGGGGATTGGAAAGCCGTCGCGACCACGCTGATCGAGCGCTGTAAAGAGTTAACCGGGCGCTGAAGCAAGAGTGTGTCAGTCTCCGAGCTCGCCCTCTGGGTTCCGGGTCCAAGTTAGCGCTCCGGCAACAGTAGAGTTTCGCATCCGGGGTGTCTTTTAACCTTGAACGTAGCACCGCTGTAACCTGGAACGTAAAACATGACCCCCATGCGCGAGGTCTACTGGAATATCCCCGGACACCTGTTCCTGTACCTGGTATTCCTTCCATTCCTTATCGTCTGGGCCTACGGTATCTATCGGCATACCCGCATGATACTCCAGGGGGAGCCGGCTGCAGTCTTGAGCAGCATGTGGGATCGGCTCAAGGGCGTTGCCGAGGATGCCGTGTGGCAGCGTCGGATCGCCCAGGATCCCCTGTCTGGACTGCTGCACCGCTCGATCTCCTGGGGGTTTATTGTCCTTTTTATCGCCACTTGCCTCGTAGCCCTCCAGGACTATTTCGGCATCCCGACCCTGTACGGACCGTTTTACCTTTATTTCATGTCGTTGACCGTTGATCTATTCGGACTGGCGGCCGTTGGCGGCGTACTGATTGCGCTCACCCGGCGCTATATCCTCAGACCCGATCGACTCCTTCAACCTCGCCTGGTAAATAGCTACAACATCTTCTTACCGCTACTCCTCATTATCCTGATGAGCGGGTTTCTGATTGAGGGGCTGCGGATTGCGGCCACAGACGATCCGTGGGGCCGTTGGTCGCCCGGTGGCTGGCTGGTATCCGCCCTGTTTCGTGAAACTGACCAGGCCCAGCGGGTTTTCCTCCATCAGGTCATCTGGTGGTCACATGCCATCCTCGTCTTTACCTTCATTGCTCTTCTCCCCTACGGAATAGGCATGCACGTCACGTCTGCTGCCGCCAATATCCTGCTGAAGAGCCGAGAAGGCTCCGGGGTGCTGCGACCGATCGATCTGGACCGAGCGGAGCGATTTGGCGCCGGCGCCATCGACCGGTTCACCTGGAAGGATCTGCTCGATCTCGAGGCGTGTACCGAGTGTGGCCGTTGTCAGGCTGCCTGCCCGGCCTGGACGACCGGCAAGCCGCTGACTCCTAAAGGCGTAATCATCGATCTGCGGGATCATATGCGTCTGGTTGCCGACGGCGAGGAGTCCAGAACGATGGTCGGCGAGGTGATCTCGCACGACGTTCTCTGGGCGTGCACCACCTGTGGAGCCTGCCATCAGGAATGCCCGATCTTCATCGAGCCGATCCCAAAGATCGTCGAGATGCGCCGTCATCTGGTGATGGAAGAGGCCGACTTTCCGGAGACGATGCAGCAGGCCTTACGGAGCCTGGAAGAGCGGGGCCATCCGTTCCGAGGGGCTACCGCATCGAGGACCGATTGGGCAAAGGGACTTGGCGTCAAGACAGTAGCTGAAAACGGCCCTCCGGAGATACTGTACTGGGTTGGTTGCGCCGCAGCCTTTGATGAGCGGAACCAACGGGTAGCTGCGGCCTTCGCCACGCTCCTGCAACGTGCCGGGGTTGATTTCGCGATCCTGGGGGAAGAGGAACGATGCACGGGCGATCCGGCCCGCCGGATCGGCAATGAGTACCTGTTCCAGACGCTGGCCAGCGAGAACATCGCCATCCTGAACGGCTACGGGATCAAGAAGATCGTCACAGCCTGCCCGCACGGCTTCAATACACTGAAGAATGAATACCCCAAGCTTGGAGGCAACTACGAGGTTGTCCATCATACGCAGTTACTAGCCGACCTGGTGAGGGAGGGACGTCTACGGTTACAGAAGCCGATTGATGGCATCGCGTCGTTTCACGATCCCTGTTATCTGGGCCGACACAACGGCGTCTACGACCCACCCAGACAGGTTCTCGGGGCGATTCCCGGTCTTATCGTTCAGGAGATGGATCGATGTCGCGAGAGTAGTTTCTGCTGCGGCGCGGGGGGCGGGTTGATGTGGCTTGAGGAGAAGAGCGGTAAACGGATAAGCTGGGAGCGAACCGAAGAAGCACTGGCCCTTCAGCCGCAGGTGTTGGCGAGCGCCTGTCCCTATTGCCTGATCATGTTCGAGGATGCGCTGAAGGTCAAGGATGCAATCGAGCAGACCAGACCGCTTGACGTAGCGGAGCTGATGGCGCAGAGTGTAGAATAAAAGACAGGGTATAGGGTGGAGGATATAGGGTAGAGGGAATGGCGGAGCGGGAAGATTTGAAGCGGATCAAGGAGGAGAAGGCGCGGTGGGAGACCGAGACGCTGAAGCCCGCCCTCGCTCAAACCCCTGAACGGGCAGAGCGCTTTACCACCGTGTCTATGACTCCGGTCGAGCGCCTCTACACCCCGGCCGATCTGCCAGAGTGGGATTACGCGAAAGAGCTTGGATTTCCCGGCGAATACCCCTACACCCGCGGGGTTCAGCCGACGATGTACCGCGGCAAGCTCTGGACTATGCGAATGTTCGCTGGGTATGGGGCTGCCGTAGAAACGAACCGGCGCTTCAAATATCTGCTCGAACAGGGCCAGATGGGGCTATCCACCGCCTTCGATTTACCGACCTTGATGGGGTACGATTCGGATCACCCCTCTTCGGCTGGCGAGGTGGGCAAGTGCGGTGTCGCCATCGATTCGCTCGCCGATATGGAGACGCTGTTTGACGGGATTCCGCTCGGTGAGGTCACGACATCCATGACGATCACCTCTCCCGCCTCGGTTGTGTGGGCGATGTATATCGCCGTCTGCGAGAAGCAGGGCGTTCCGTATCATCAGATTGGCGGGACGCTCCAAAACGATATCCTGAAAGAGTACATCGCGCAAAAAGAGTATATCTGTCCGATTGCACCGTCGGTCCGGCTGGTTACCGATACCATTCTGTTCGGTACACAGCATCTGCCGCGTTGGAATACCGTCAGTATCAGCGGCTACCATATCCGGGAGGCGGGGGCCACCGCGTTACAGGAACTCGCCTTCACGCTGGCGGACGGAATCGTCTATGTGGAGGAGAGTCTCAAGGTGGGTCTTGATGTCGATGCGTTTGCCCCGCGTCTTTCCTTTTTCTTCGATTGCCACAACGATCTATTCGAAGAGGTGGCCAAGTTCCGCGCGGCGAGAAGGCTGTGGGCTCGGATCATGCGGGAACGGTTCGGGGCGAAAGATCCTCGATCCTGGCTGCTGCGGACCCATGCCCAGACGGCCGGCTGTAGCCTGACCGCCCAGCAGCCGCGCAATAACATCATCAGGGTGGCGATCCAGGCGCTGGCGGCTGTCCTGGGTGGGACACAATCGCTGCACACCAACGCCATGGACGAGGCGTTGGCGCTTCCCACGGAAGAGGCGGCCACGATTGCGCTACGGACACAGCAGATCATTGCGCATGAGAGCGGCGTCACCAATACAGTCGATCCGGTCGCCGGCTCGTACTACATCGAGACGCTGACGAATCAGATGGAGGAGGGGGTATGGGAGTACTTTCGGCGGATCGATGAGCTGGGCGGGATGATCCGGGCGATCGAAAAGGGGTTCCCTCAGCGCGAGATCGCCGATGCCGCCTACGCGTATCAGCGGGCCATCGAACGTGGCGAGAAGATCATCGTTGGCGTGAATCGATTTATGGAAGGCGATGAGGCGTCTATCCCGACGCTGACAATCGACCACGAGGCCGAGGCGCGGCAGGTCGAACGTGTGCAGGCGCTTCGCCGTACGCGCGATACAAATGCGGTAAGACGGTCACTGGCGACGCTTCGCCAGGCTGCCGCCGGGAACGACCCGTGGGGAAGAGATCTATTGATGCCGAGAATTCTCGATGCGGTTCGGGCCTATGCAACCCTGGGCGAAATTATGGATGTCTTTCGCGAAACCTGGGGCGAATATACAGAACCATCGATTATTTAGTAGGGGCAGGGCTTGCCCGGCCCGATTTGGGTAGCTGAAGCAGTGATAGGAGCGTAGGGATGCCAGGGGAAAAGAAGATCCGCGTGTTAATCGCGAAGCCGGGCCTTGACGGGCATGATCGGGGTGCCAAGGTCATCGCCAGGGCCTTCCGCGATGCCGGGATGGAGGTGATCTACACCGGGCTCCGGCAGACGCCGGAGATGATCGTCAGCGCGGCCATTCAGGAAGACGTAGACGCTATCGGTATGTCCTGTCTTTCCGGGGCGCATATGTACCTGTTCCCACGTGTCATAGAGCTGCTCAAAGAGCGTGGGGTTGATGACATCCTCGTCTTTGGCGGTGGTACAATCCCCGCTGAAGATATTGCGACGTTGAAAGCGATCGGGTTTGCAGCTATCTTTACGCCAGGCACGACGACAACTGAAGCGATCGAATTCGTGAAACGCAACATCAGAAATAAAGGCTGAAGAGAGAAAGGATTCCGATGCGGCCGGTATATATGGTGTCTGGAGGAGTGAGCAAGTTCGCCAAGGCTCGGCCGGACGTCACCTTCCAACCGATGGTGAAGGAGGCGTACGATTACGCCCTCAAGGATCTGGGACTCGAGCATCCCCGGTTTGTCGAGATCGTTGATGGTTCGGTTGCGTCGTATTTCTCTGACCATTTTCAGCGACAGTTGATGTCGGGCATCATGGTGCAGGACTACCTGGGGCTCTGCCCCAAGCCGAGCCACCGGGTTGAAGGCGGTGGCGCCACGGGAGGCCTCTGCTTTCAAGAGGCCTGGAAGTCGGTGGCCTCTGGCCTGATGGATGTCTGTGTGGCCTACGGTTTCGAGACGATGTCTCATGTCAATACCTGGAAGGGCAACGAATTCATCGCCCTGGCCTCCGACGTCAGCTTCGACTACCCGGTAGGCGGCTTCTACAGCGGCTACTACGCGATGATGGTGGTCCGGCATATGAAGGAGTTCGGTACGACCGTCGAGCAGATGGCCCACGTCTCGGTGAAGAATCACAACAACGCCTTTCACAACCCCTATGCCCAAAAGCGGAAGGTTCTGACGATCGAGGATGTGCGGGGTGCGCCGATGGTAGCCTGGCCACTGACACGCCTGGACATCTGCGTCATGTCCGACGGGGCGGCCGCTACGATTCTGGCCAGCGAAGAAGGGATCAGCAAACTGGAGAAGGCGAGCGGCAAGCGGCTCAAGCCGGCCAAGATTACTGGTATCGGTCGCGGGACGGATGCGATGCGGATGGCCGACCGGCCTCACCGGCAGGTGTTGCTGCTCCCGCATGAGCGAGCCGCCGACTACCGCGGTCTCAAGTACCCGGGCATCCACTCATTTCGAGCAGGCCGGATGGCCTCTAAGCTGGCCTACGAGATGGCCGGAATCAGTCATCCGATCAAGGAGTTGGATTTTATCGAGCTGCACGACGCCTACACCTCCTCCGAGATCCAGACGTACGAGGATATGGGCCTGTGCAAGTATGGCGAGGGCGGTCGATGGGTAGAGGAAGGGAACCCCTTTCTGTCGAACCTTGACTACGGCCTGGCCCTCAAGAAGCCCGGGACACTTCCCGTGAACCCCTCTGGAGGCCTGATCGCTTGCGGCCATCCGGTTGGGGCCACTGGTCTGATGCAGGCGGTGTTCGCCTTGTGGCAACTGCAGGGCAGCATCAAAAAGCATTTCGGCAACGACCGGCTGCAGGTCAAGAGAGCGCGGCGTGGGGCCATTCATAGCCACGCCGGCACCGGGACGTACGTGACTGTGACGATCATGGAGAAAGTCTGACCCCTGACTGCTGGACGGGAGGAGGAATCATCGAATGGCGAGCACCAAACACGGGCGGCCGAATTCGGGGCGAAGCGATGAAAAGCCTGTCGCGTTACCGGAGACCGACGAGGGGGCGATCCTGTTTAATGTCCCGTTCCCTCAGGACCTGGCCCAACTCAAAACCATGGCCCCCATCATCCTCAAGCAGTCCTATCAGATCGATTACATCCACAGCTACGGACAGGACTCTCCATTCTTTGCCGGCCTGGCCAACGGCAAGCTGCTTGGGACCGCCTGCGCCAAGTGCAGCTACAAGTATGCGACGCCCAAGCTGCACTGTATGGATTGCGGCAGCGAGTGCGACTGGTTCGAACTCCCCAAGGTTGGCGCAGTTCATACCTTCACCGTTTGCCACTTCGGGGGTGAGGAGTTCCTGAAGGAGACCCCTTTTGTGCTGATCCTGGTGCAGTGGCCGGGGGTCGATACCCTGTTTCTCTCGCGGCTGCTCGGCGTCGATCCACAGAACCCGTCACTCGATTGGGTTGGAATGAAGGTCCGGGCGAAATTCCGCCGCCTCTCCAAGTTCAAGCCGACCGATGTCTATTTCATCCCGGCGTAGCGGCCGTGGCGCGTCCCATCACAACCTTTGTCGCAGCCGCTCATAAAGGCGCTCGCGGGGACCAATCATCAGCACTATGACGAGCGGTTCGTCAAGGACTACCTCGTAGATAATCCGATATTCGGTTGCGTGAAAGCTGAAGTGGTATGATCAAAGGCCTTTGAAGGAGCCGGAGAGCGTGTCCCCGTGGGTCGGCTCAGCGGCCAAGCGGGGGAAGTGGACGTTGTGAAGCTGTTCTAGAAGTCCATGCGGGAGCCCCTTGAGGTCCTTCTTGACCGGCGGGATGAATCGAATGGCAGCCATTACTCCGCGAAAAGCTCTTCGGTGGTCAGTAAGTTTCCTGCCTGGCGAGCCTGCTTGGCCAGCGCTCGCCGGTGGAGGGGTTCCTGGGTTGTGGCCTCATCCAACAACAGTGTGAGTGTTTCCTGGTCGCCAGATGACAAGCCAGTGAGAATCGTAGCAAGCTGCTCCAGGTTGACGTCAACCTCGACCTTGGGCATGGTCTCCTCCTGTCGTTAGCTATTAGAACGACCGCGTAACACGTCGTATGTGATCGTTCTCAGTTGCAATGGTATAGAATCCAAAACAGTGCGTCAATGTGCACGACACCCACATCTACCGCGGCTTTGCGTGAAGGCGCCTGGGGATCTTAAAATCCTTCCGGCTTCGGCCTGGGTGGATTCGACTTCCGCCCCGGTGTCAATTGCGCCCCTCTCTTACCTAGATAACAGAAGAGCAGTTGCAACCCAGTGCCTGTCTATGCGCCGCCAGGGATGCCTTATCTAATCGGATGATGCTACTCAGTGCGTCTCGGCAGCGGCTGGTGCTGGAGGAGCTTGACAGGTCCCTGGAAAGGCAGGACAATCGCCGCAATTGTTGGAAGTGTTCAGGGCAGGATACGTTGACCAGCATAATCAATAGTGAGGCGCACCCAGAACCGTCGCGCAGCGAGAGCCCCCAGGAGGTAGCGTGGCCAAGATAAAGAAGAGCTCGACCTCCGCGAACGCTACCGGCGCAAACGTCGGTTATGAATCCGAGCTGTGGCGGATGGCGGACGCCCTGCGCGACAGCATGGACGCCCGCCGAGCCGTTCGAGGAGAAGATGCAGGGGCTTACGAAGAAGCTTGAGGAGTAGTTTACGAAATGAGCACGGCTGAACCAAGCCATCTGTAAGAGCTTGGTCATACTGGGATACGATCTCAAAAGAGAACGAAAAGATGAACCGCCTGATCGAAGAACACCGCAATGACCTGATCCGCCTGTGCGCCGAGTACCGTGTTCGGCGGCTTGAGATCTTCGGGTCGGCGCTCACGAACCGTTTCGATCCCCGTACCAGCGATCTTGACTTCCTTGTCGAGTTTCTCCCGCTCCGGTCCGGGGAGTACGCCGATGCGTACTTTGGCCTGCTGGAGGCACTGCGGGAGCTGTTTGAACGCAACGTTGACCTGATCATGACCGGCGCCATTAGGAATCGCTATTTCCTCGAATCGGTCAACCGCAGCCGGACGGTGCTCTATGCGGCTTGAGTCCAGGAAACTTCTGGAAGACGTCAGGCAGGCCATCGGATTGATCCTTCAGTTCGCCGCAGGCCAAACCGTTTACGATTATTCAGAGAACGCTCTTCTACGTTCGGGGATCGAGCGTCAGCTTGAGATTGTCGGTGAGGCGATCAATCGACTGACCAAACTCGATGCGGCGACCGCATCGCAGATCAGCCGACGTCGGCGGATCGTCGACCTCCGCAATATCCTGATTCATGGCTACGATCTTGTTGACACCAATGTCACATGGGATGTGATCCAGAATGACCTGCCGACGCTTCTGCGAGAGGTCGAGGCTCTGCTCGGCCAACGCGGGGACAGAGTTGGCTAGTACAGGAGGACCCATGAACTGTGTGATTTGCAAGACCGGAGAAACCAAGCCTGGCTTGGCCATTGTCACACTGCATCGCGGAGATACAACCGTACTGATCAAAGGCACACCGGCAGAGGTGTGCCAGAACTGCGGCGAGTATTACCTCGATGAGGTGGTCGCGCGCAAAGTGTACGGTTAGGCTGAGGAGGCCGTTCAGCGCCAGGCGGAGGTAGAAATTCTCCGCTATGTGGCCTGACAGTGCTCGGTTCGAGAAGAATATGAAGCGATTCGAAGGCACACGATGACAGAGCGGCTATTGGAAGAGACGGGTTCATCTGGGGGAGGTGCGCAGGAAACTGGACGAGTAAGACACGTGTTGCAGAGGGGAAGACCAAGAAAGGATCTCAATAAATAGTGTCTGTCCCTATATCAATGACGTTCAAAGGCTCCAGTCACTGGAAGGACGTTGACGATACCCTGCATGAGGTGGGAGACTGTAGGCGGAGCGCGGGTGTGTTGGTTTTCGTGCGTTGGACCATGAAAAAGGAGCGTCAGGCATGGGCGACCGCCTCTTAAGCGCTGCGAAAACGCGTGTAACGACACTGGAGTGACCAGATGCGTCGTATTTTGTGCGGCCTTACGGTTCTACTGACCCCCACCCTGGCCTGGGCGGTAGTCGATCGCCCGCCGGTTACGTTTAATAAAGACGTCCTCCCGATCCTACAGAGGAACTGTCAGGGATGCCACCGGCCCGGGGAAGCGGCGCCGATGCCGCTACTGACCTACCAGGATGCGCGGCCTTGGACCAAGGCTATTCGTGACGCGGTGCTGCAACAGCGAATGCCGCCGTGGTTCGCCGACTCACCACACGGCAAGTTCGCCAACGATCGCTCGCTCTCGCAGACCGAAATCGACACGCTGGCTGCCTGGGTCGACGGGGGTGCCCGCGAAGGAGATGCCGCCGACCTGCCGCCCCCACGGAAGTTTGTCGAGGGATGGAACATCGGTCAACCGGACATGGTCTTCGAAATGTCGAGAGAATTCCACGTTCCAGATTCCGGCACGATCCAGTATCAGTACGTTGTGATACCCACCGGCTTCACAGGGGACAGGTGGGTACAGATGGCAGAGGTGCGTCCTGGCAATAGGGCGTTGGTCCATCATGCCATGGTATTCGTTCGCGAGCCGGGATCGAAGTGGCTGCAGAGGGCCAAGCCCGGCGAGCCGTTTGAGAAGTCGCGTTGGCAAAGAGGGTGGTCACGGGGAGTCGAACTCCTGCTCGGCTTTGTTCCGGGCGGTGTGCCGCAGATGTTAAAACCCGGTCAGGCCAAGCTTATCAAGGCCGGATCAGACCTGGTTTTTGAGCTGCACTACACGGCTAACGGGAAAGCCGGTATGGATCGCACCCGCGTGGGCCTGATGTTCGCTAAGGAACCGCCCGCCGAGCAAATCCGTACTATTTGGATCAAGAATCGCGCATTCGTGATCCCTGCCGGAGCGCCGAATCACCGTGTGGACGCCGGGCTGACATTTGATCGTGACGTAACCCTGCTCGCCATGCTCCCCCACATGCATCGGCGGGGGAAATCTGTGCAGTACCGGGCAGTATACCAGACGGGGGAATCACAGATCCTGCTCGATGTACCGAGATATAGCTTCAACTGGCAGCTTTCTTACTACCTGAAGGATCCTTTACTTCTCCCCAAGGGGACGCGTATCGAGTGCGCGGGTTACTTCGACAATTCACCGAACAATCCCAACAATCCGGATCCGGCGGTCGAGGTTCGATTCGGTCACCAGAGCCAGAATGAGATGCTGACTTGCTTCATGGATGTGGCTTCTCGACGCTTCGGTGAATCCGGGGCTTCTGTTCAAGAGAAAGACGGCGCGGTCCGCTCGTCGCCCGCGCCGTCTCGCCAAATCCTCCTGAGGCGCTGATCCTTGATGTTCCATGCGGCAATGGGCTACATCATGGAGGATAGTTGCCCTGATAACATCCCCTGTTGGCATGATGGCGTAGACGCTCAGTCCATTGGGCCCGATCCTTGTTGAGCCGTAATGTCGCGCAGTGGCTTATGCTTCGTCAGTGTTGGTTTTGTGTACGGCTGCTTCGGAGCCGGCGTGACAACGTTATTCATGCGTGTTCTCCTCCTTCTCAGAGTCATTTTTGACGGTTACGATCACCCACGCGCATTCCGAACTTCCCACCACCGCGGGCAGAGAAATAGCGGTAAACTAGCGCTCCTCGCGCAGGATCGGCTCGCGATAGCGCTGGAAGCCGTTACGCCAACTCTCACTGAGGCACTGATCCTTGGTGGTTCCTTCGGCAATAAGCCACACCATACCACGTCACGTCGGTCAGATCAACCCAGCGAGAGGCCCGCAATCCACCACCTCTTTTTCACACGTACGTGTTTTGTCGTCGTAAGAAAAGGAAAATAGGGACAGCGACCATTTAGGTTTGATATAGAAAGAGTGTAAAAAATAAAAAGATAGGGACAGACACTATTATCGTGACAATTCGTGGTATTCGCGGTCATGATCGTGCATGCTACGGATTACCCGAATCGTTGTATCCGGCCACCGTATCATGTGAGGCAACGAGGGAATTATAGCCAGGCGGTCTTTCGGAGCGATAGCGATTCGAAGGCACACGATGACAGAGCGGCCCCTGCGAAGAGACGGGTTCATCTGGGAGGTGCGCAGGAAGTTGGACGAGTGATACACGTGTTGCAGAAGGGAAGATCAAGAAAGGATTTCAATAAATAGTGTCTGTCCATATATTCATGAGAAAAATATTTGGTAAGTACATTCTTGCTGGTGCGGTCGTATTGTTGGCTCTGGGCGTGGCCGCGCCGGCGCGGACGCAAGTCTGCGAGACCTACTGCAGCGATTATTATGAGGGCCGATGCTCTGCGCACGAGACAAAATGCACAAACCCCGAGCCGCCGCGCCCCTCCTACGGCGCCATCGCCTATGGGGGCAAAAGCGGAGCGTAGCGCTTTTCCTACAAATGGGACAGTAAAAGCAACGCCGAAAGCGTCGCCATGAAAAATTGTGCGAAACGTGGAACCGACTGTGAAGTCATGGTGTGGTTTGATCGTAAATGCGGAGCGGTTGCCGCGCGCGCGAACGGAACGACTGCCTATTGGGGTCTTGGGGATGGCGTCGGCGCGGCGCGGGCCCAAGCCATGCGCCAATGCACAAAAGACGGCGGCAAGAACTGCGAAGTGAAGGTGTCGCAGTGCTCGCGGTGAGCGGCCTCCCGATCCACCATCCTTTCCCGCTCGCACCGCCATTCCCTGTTTTTCGATGTGCAATATCCCTTGACATGCAAAAAACAGCCCTCCTATACTTTCAGCCATCGAACGCAATGCCTTATCACATTAATAATCAGGTGCCAGCTATCAGCAAACTGAATCATGAGAGATGGTCGGGCAGCGCAGCCCCCGTCCACATCACGTGATGTATACGGCACATTTCGGCCTCACCGAGGCCCCATTCTCCATGACGCCAGATCCGCGCTATCTCTATATGAGTGAGCGCCACCGTGATGCCCGGGCACACCTTCTCTACGGCATTGGAGAAGGAGGCGGATTTGTGCAGCTTACCGGCGAGGTTGGAACCGGGAAGACGACACTCTGTCGGTGTCTGCTGGAGCAACTGCCGCCCCGCGTGGACGTAGCGCTCATCCTCAATCCGCGGCTTACGGATGTCGAGCTGCTCGCTGCGGTGTGCGACGATCTCCGTATCTCGTATCCCGCCGGCACGACCAGCGGGAAGCTCTTTGTCGACGCGCTCTACCGACACCTGCTTGATGCGCACGCGCAGGGGCGTCGCACGGTGCTTATCATCGACGAGGCGCAGGACCTTGCCATCGATGTCCTGGAGCAGATACGGCTGCTGACGAATCTCGAGACCTCAACCCAGAAGCTCCTGCAGATCGTTCTGATCGGCCAGCCGGAGCTGATCCGACTGCTCGGCAAGGAAGAGCTTCGGCAATTGGCCCAGCGGATCACCGCGCGCTATCACCTGCTGGCGTTTTCTGAGGACGACACGCGAGCCTATATCGTTCATCGAATCCGGATCGCCGGCCAGACGGAAGAGATCTTCACCGATGCGGCGATGCGCGCAGTGCACGGGGCGGCGCGCGGTATCCCGCGGCTGATCAACGCCATCTGCGACCGCGCACTGCTTGGGGCATACACGCAAGATCAACATCGTGTCGAGGCCGCCACGGTGCGCCGCGCGGCGAGCGAGGTGCTCGGCGAGACGCTTACGCTTACGCCGCAGCCCGCGCGTCAATGGCAGTGGGTGAGCGCAGCAGTGCTTGTCGCAGTGCTGATCACCGGCACCTGGGTACTCTTTACTCAGGGGCAGGCCCGGTCGATCCGGCGTGCCGTGATCCCGAATGCGATGCAACCAACCCCGACGTCCGCGACGCTGTCGGCGCTCCTCGCAGATCCCTCGCTGCGCGCCGACAGGAAGTCGGCCTTCGCCAGCCTCTATGCAAGTTGGCGCCTTGACGTCGACGGCTCCATGGATAACCTCGACTGCGAGCGCGGTCGATCCGAAGGACTTCAGTGTCTCTTCAAGACGGGCACGTGGGGCAAACTCCGGCGATTCAACCTGCCGGCCATCATCGAGCTGTCGACGCCGACGGGAGATCGTCGGTACGCCACGGTGGCGGCCTTGGACGAGCAGAACGCGACCCTCGACCTCGGGGGGCGGCGGCACGTATTCCCGCTGAGCGAGATCGACCTCTACTGGGATGGTCCGTTCATTCTGCTGTGGAAGGCGCCCGCGTTGAGCTCGGTTCCCATCAGGCCGGGCACGCGCGGCAAGGACGTGGAGTGGGTGCGAGAGCAATTTGCCGAGCTCGATGGCGTCCCCGGAGGAGGACGGAATCTCCAGGTCTTCGACGACGACCTCCGCGCCCGGGTGATTGCCTTTCAGCGTAGTCGGTTGCTCATGGCCGACGGGATTATCGGGAAGGAGACGCTGACTTATTTGAGCGCCGCCCAGCGCGATCCAAAGATACCTCGCCTCTGGCGGGCAGGCTCATAGGCCGCACATGTCCTATATCCTCGACGCATTGAAGAAGGCCGACCGGGACCGACAGCCGGCGGCCGTTCCCACGCCGACAACTGCCCACCGGACGCCGGAGCCTCCTTCACGGAACCGGCCCCTCTGGCCGTGGATCGCCGGTGTGGTGATCGTCGTGAACGTGGGCGCCTTGCTATGGTTGCTACGCCCGGCGCCATCCGTACCATACGGAGCGCCGGTGAGCGTGGCTCAGGCGCCCGCGACATCCCCGGTACCGGCGGCGTCGGAGCAAGCCGAGCGGGTGCGTCCTGTCGAGCCCGTCGCCACACCGAATGCGCTGGACAAGGCGGCGGTTACTGTGGTGCCGTCGCAAGTCCCACCTTCTACAATAAGGAGCGCGCCCTCCGTGTCCCTGCCGCGGCTGGAGCAAAAGCCTGACGCGATCCCGCGGGCCGCGACGAAGCCAACGCATGTGACATCCGCCGGAGCGGCTGCCCCGAGTTCAGCCTCAACTCCGAAGCCTGAGACCGCACCGGAGAAGTCTCCGGCTCCTGCAGTGGCCTCGGCTCCCGTGAAGCCCATGGAGCGAGGCCCGGCAACCCCGCTGGCGTCTCAAGAACTGCCGATGCCTCAGGATGTCGTTGCGAATCTGCACCTCCAGGTCCACGTCTATTCCGAGGTCCCAGCGGAGCGCCGGGTCTTTATCAACAACCAAAAGTACGTCGAAGGCCAGCGGATCGATGCCAACCTTGTAGTCGAGAGCATCACGTCCGACGGAGTCTTCATAATCTACCAGGGCAAGCGGGTGTTGCTCCGGGCCAATTAGTCCGCTCCTCGCTGACGAGCGCAGCGCACGCACCGAGACGGATACACTCTTCACCATCCGCTGGGCGGTACAATGATCAGCCGTGGTCCTGTGAGGCAAGCCAGTGCCGGATTCGGAAGGTTGGAGAGCGCCCCCGGCACTGCCGATTCCAATGCTGACATGGCGACCAAGTGTCTTCTCTCACGTCTTGCAATCAGACGCAGTACAAACCTTCATCTGGACGTCAATAGACCTTGCAATTGGACGAGCCTATGAGTTACATTAGGTTGCCATGAACACAGGCCACCTTCACCCCCGTTTTGCCGTCTCGGCCCTGGCCGACGCGCTGGCCGACACGCCCGTTGTCCTGATCCACGGACCGCGACAGTGCGGCAAGACGACGCTGGCATTAGAGATCGCCAAGTCCAGAGGTTACGCGTACTTCAGTTTCGACGACGCAGTGACCCTCGGCGCGGCTATTGCCGATCCGGTTGGATTCGTTGCCGATCTGCCTGATCGCGCCATTCTAGACGAGGTGCAGCGGGTCCCCGCTTTGTTCACGGCCATCAAGGCGGCCGTGGATCGCGGACGCCACCCCGGTAGATTCCTGCTCACCGGGTCGGCGAACGTGCTGCTGGTTCCGAAGCTCTCCGATTCCCTGGCTGGGAGAATGGAAATCCTGCGGCTGCACCCGCTTGCCCAGTGCGAACTGGCGGGTAGCCCACCGGCATTCCTCGATGCCTTGTTCGAAGGGCGCTTCAAGGCACACAACTACGGGCGGTTGGGCCGGGAACTGGCGGCGCGCATCGCCGCAGGGGGATATCCGGCAGCACTGGCCCGCGCCACCCCCCGTCGCCGTGCCGCCTGGTACCGCGACTACATTGAGACGCTGGTCCAGCGCGACGTGCGCGACCTGGCTCGGATCGCATCGCTCGATGCTCTCCCGCGCCTGCTTGCGCTGGCGGCGGGCCAGACCGCTCGCCTGCTCAACGTAAGCGAACTCGCGGCGCCGTTTCAGTTGAGCCGACCGACCATCAAGGACTATATGACCCTGCTGGAGCGGGTCTTCCTAATCGAGCAGCTTGCGCCCTGGCACAGCAACCGGCTGAGCCGCCTCATCAAGACGCCCAAGCTGCATCTTGGCGATACCGGGGCGGCGTGCGCCCTGCTTGGGCTCGATGCTGAGTCGCTGTGGCAGGACCGCGGCACCCTGGGGCAGTTGCTGGAGACCTTCGTGTTCCAGGAACTGCGTCGGCAGGCGAGCTGGCGCGACGACGACATTCGCTTCCATCACTTCCGCGACAAGGACGGCGCAGAGGTGGATCTGGTGCTGGAGCGTGGCGGGCGTGAGTTGGTCGGGGTGGAAGTAAAAGCCGGTGCGACCGTGACTGCATCGGACTTTCGCGGACTGCGTAAACTGCGGGACGCAGCGGGCAAGCGCTTTGCCGCCGGCGTGGTGCTGTACGACGGTGAGTCCGGCGTGGGATTCGGCGAGAGGCTTTTCGCGGTGCCGATTCGCGCCCTGTGGGAGCTGACATGAGCGCGATCAAGGTCAACATCGAACAGGAACCCCGATGAGCCAGAAAGACGAAAAGCTGAAGACCCTGCTGCAGGAGCTGTTCCAGCTCGACCAGCCCGACCTGGACTTCGGCCTCTACCGCGTCATGCACGCCAAGAGTGCCGATGTAAATACAAAATAGGACATAAAATAGGGACAGACACTATTACCGTGACAATTCGCGGTGCTCACGGTCATGCTCGTGCATGCCACGGATTACCCGAACCGTTGTATCCGGCCACCCGTATCATGTGATGCAACAAGGGAATGATAGCCAGGCGATCTTTCGAAACGACAGCGATTCGAATGCGCACGATGACAGAGCGGCCACCGCGAAGAGACGGGTTCATTTGAGAGGTGCGCAGGAAACTGGATGAGTAATACCCGTGGTGCAGAGGGGAAGACCAAGGAAGGATTTCAATAAATAGTGGCTGTCCCTATATCCGCGAGAATAACAACTTGCAAGTCAGGAGAGAAATGAAGATGTTATTTCGTTGCCTTCTATTTGGGATAGGTATTTTTAATCTTACAGTAGTAGCTATAGCCGCGGAAGGGGTGGACGACAAGCGTCTATTGTCTGCGCATACCGATAACAGTAACTGGCTGACCTATGGACATGGCTACAGTAATCAACGGTACTCTGAACTTAATGAAATTAATCGCGATAACGTGAAACGGCTGGTCCCCCGCTGGATCTACCAGACCGGGATACCGGGCACGTTTCAAACGAATCCGCTGATTGCCGACGGGATCATGTACCTCAGCACACCCTATAACCACGTCGTTGCCCTGGACGCCGTGACCGGAAAGGTGAAATGGCGTTACGAGCACAAGCTTACGACAGAGGAATTGTGTTGTGGGCCGACTAATCGTGGTGTGGCGATGGGTTACGGTAAGATTTACATGATTACCGTCGACGCACGCCTGATCGCTCTCGACATGAACACCGGGGCCGTGCTATGGGATGTGCCGGTCGCGGATCCCAACACCGGCGCGCGGGAGTCGCTGGATTTTCTGGCGGAGGCCGATACCTTGAAAACATGGAAAGTCATCGGCTGGACAGGTTTTTCCGGAAACATGGCGCCGCTGGTATTTGATGGACAGGTGATCATTGGCGTCACTGGCGCCGGGTACGGCCTCACGCTGAAGGCAACCACGGAAGGTGATCCGCATGCGGTGGTGGGGATTGCCGGAGAAGACCAGGGTCTGCGGGCTTTTGTATCAGCATATGACGCTGGCAGTGGAAAGTTGCGCTGGCGCTGGTATTCCACACCCACGCAGGGTTGGGAAGGAGAATTCTCTGGTCAGACCGCCGCGGGTGACTCGCTGGAACGCGACCTGAAAGCGGAGAAAGCCGCACTACCCAAATACGCAGATGCCTGGAAGAGAGGCGGTGGTTCGGTATGGACCCATCCCGCTCTGGATCCGGCCGCGGGGTTGCTTTATGTCGGCACCGGTAATCCGGCACCGCAAATGGATGACTCTACCCGTCCCGGAGACAATCTCTACACGTCTTCGCTGGTCGCCCTGGATGCCCGAACCGGCCAACTGAAATGGTACTTCCAGGAGGTTCCTCACGATGTGTGGAACTATGATGTGGCAAGCCCTCCGATCCTCATCGATACCATGCATAACGGCCGCCTAACGCCTGCCGTGGCCCAGGCCGGCAAGACTGGTTGGCTGTATGTCCTCAATCGCCTGACCGGTAAATTGTTATCACGTTCAGAGCCGTTCGTGCCACAGCATAATATTTTCCGGCGCCCGACACGGAATGGGATCGTGATTTCCCCCGGTTTGGTCGGGGGTAACGACTGGTCTCCCGCCGCCTATAACCGGCAGACCGGTTGGATCTATGTTGCAGCAGTGCATATGCCGACTAAATACACCGTACACGATGTACCACCTGAAAAGCGTAAGCCTGGATTAAGCGACATCTACGTTGTAGCAACCAGCGCCGAGGAATCCGGTACAGGTAGGTTATGTGCCATAGATCCCACTTCCGGAAAGGTTCAATGGCAGGTACAAACCGATAAACCCCTGGTAGGAGGGGTAGCGACGAGCGCGGGGGGATTGGTGTTTGTGGGAGAAAGCAATGGTCAATTTACCGCCCGTGACGCAAGCGACGGCAGCTTGTTGTGGCAGTTCAATACGGGGGCCGGCGTCAATGCGCCGCCGGTCATTTACAGGGCGGGTGGAAAGCAATTTGTGGTGGTAGCTGCCGGAGGGCACCAGAAGTTCCAGTTTCCCCTGGGGGACGCGGTCATCGCATTTGGCTTACCAGACGACTAGCGTCTTTTCTCAGTATCTTTCAAGATCGAGGGTCAAGTTCTATGCCCCCTTGAAAAATAGTGAAAAATAGGGACAGCGACCATTTAAGTTTGATATAGAAAGAGTGTAGCAACCGGGAACATCAGGGACAGAATAGACCGGCAACGTAGGTGACATCGGTCGTCGGATAGAACAGGTGTGAGGTCAGCCGAGGAAGGAGTAGTCGGGTGCGCGTTACACGAGCCTCATGGGAACTCATCGCCACCGTCACATATCCCGTTGTGGCTAAGCGCGAGGCTGATGTATAAGACACGCCGGCTCATCCTGATGGGATGTGAAGTGCACAGCTCGACGGTAGCTTGAAAGCGGAGTATGCTTGGGCCATGAAAGTAACGGCGTACTTCGCACACGTCAGAGGGCGCCCAGACCGCCGACTCATTCAAGAGGCATGGATTAGGCAAACGATGCGGTCACCTGAAGCACGGCACGTACAGTCGGATGGACGAATTCGGCTATGGAAGCGGATTCCTGAAGTTGAGGGTCGCTGGTTACGAGTGGTGTTACTACAGGACGGAGAAACCGTGCACAACGCCTTTTTCGACAGGCGCTTCAAGGGGGGACAAGGATGAAAGCAAAATACTTCCCCGACACCGACACATTGCTCCTCCAGTTCAGCGATGCAGAAATCGCGGAGACATATGACCTGAATGAGAACGTGCTCGTCGAAGTCGATAAGACCGGTCGTCTTGTGTCTATGACAGTGGAGCACGCGAAAGAGCAAATGGACGTCAGCGAATTTTCCTACCAATTCGCTATGACCTAAACGACGGCTTGTCCAATCACGTATGGGATCTTCAGTGTTAATGCAGAGGCTCAGCGTTGTCGTTCGGTCGCACTTCGTAAGCAGCGCGGGGATGAGGTCAGCCGAGAAGGGGGTAGTGTATGGCGGATCATGGGGTGAGAGTGGTGGCGCGTATTGTGGCGCGCCCTGGAAAAGAAGATGAGCTTCGAGAATTGTTGAGGGGCTTGATCGAGCCGACGCGCAAGGAGCCCGGCTGCGTCACGTATGAACTACTTCAGAATAAGACTGATCCGACAGATTTTACGTTTGTGGAAGAGTGGCGCAGCGATGCGGACCTTGATGCGCACCTGCAGTCGCCACACCTGCAACACGCTCGTTCAAGGCTGCCTGAGCTGACTGCTGTCGATCCGGACATCCGCCGGTATACCGTCGTTGGATAGCGATCCAGCGGATTGGTTGCCTGTCACGCGCCATTTTTGTTAATATCCGATCTCGTGATTCAGATCACTCCCGATGTTCGACTGCCCGAGGCAAGGCTTACCTCTCGAAGGATGGAATGGATGACAGAACCTGAGATACCGCGCGTCAAGAAGGTCGGATACGATCCCCACGGGATTGAGGAACACTGGACCAAGGTCTGGGAAGCAGCGAACTTCAGCCACGTCGATGAGTCTTCGCCGAAGCCGCCGTATGCCATTGTGATCCCGCCGCCGAATATCACGGGCGTCCTGCATATCGGTCACGCCCTGAACAACACCCTCCAGGATGTCCTGATTCGATGGCGGCGGATGCAAGGGTATAACGCCCTGTGGTTACCCGGCACCGATCACGCGGGCATCGCGACGCAGAACGTCGTGGAGCGACAGCTCCAGGAAGAGGGGCGTCGGCGCGAAGATCTTGGCCGCACCGGATTCGTGGAACGGGTCTGGCGGTGGAAGGCGGAATCCGGCGGCACGATTATCCGTCAGCTCAAGCGACTTGGAGCGTCCTGCGACTGGGCGCGGGAATGTTTCACCATGGACGAGCCGCGCCAGCAGGCGGTTCGTGAGGTGTTTGTGCGTCTGTTCGAGGAGGGGCTGATTTATCGGGGAGAGCGACTCATTAATTGGTGCCCTCGTTGCCAAACGGCGCTTTCAGACATCGAGGTGGAGCACGAAGAGGTAAATGGATTCCTGTATCATATCCGATATCCTCTCGCGGACGACCCGGCGACGTCGCTCATCGTTGCCACTACCCGCCCTGAAACGATGCTGGGCGATACCGCCGTGGCGGTCCACCCGGACGACCCGCGCTACAATCGATTTATTGGCCGTCAGGTGAAGCTTCCACTTACCGGGCGTACCATCCCGGTGGTGGGCGACCCGATTCTCGTAGATCGGGAGTTCGGCACCGGCGCTGTGAAGATCACCCCGGCGCACGATTTCAACGACTTTGAGGCGGGCGAGCGGCACGGCCTGCCGCGAATCGCCCTTTTTGACCGGCGCGGAAATGTCGCGTTAGACCCAGAAGACATAGCGCAAATAGATCCTTCGCTTCTACGGGAAATTGGGTGGAAAGAAGTTGCGATAGCGCGCGAACGGGTGTTGAACCGGTTGCAGCAAGACGGATGGCTGGAGAAGGTGGAGCCGCACCTGCATGCGCTGGGGAAATGCTACCGGTGTAGGAGCGTGGTAGAGCCATTCCTCTCGACGCAATGGTTTGTGAAGGTGCAGCCGCTTGCAGAGCCCGCTATCCGGGCAGTGGAGGAGGGGAGGACCAAGTTTGTCCCGGAGCATTGGGAGAATACCTACTTTTCCTGGATGCGGAACCTCAAGGATTGGTGTATCTCGCGCCAGCTCTGGTGGGGACACCAGGTTCCGGCCTGGTACTGCCTGGGATGTGACAGGGGTAATTTCGAAAAGATAGGTTTTGGAGTAGGGGCCGGGCCGCGCATCCCAATGCCTACAAAGGAAGTATTCCTTTTCACCCCTGAAGCGCAGCCGATCGTTGCCCTGGAGAAACCGGAGAGCTGCCCTCGATGCGGTCATCACGAACTGGTTCAGGACCCTGATGTGCTTGATACCTGGTTTTCGTCGGCCCTCTGGCCCTTCTCTACGATGGGGTGGCCACAACAGAGCGAGTTGCTCACGCGCTTCTATCCCACCTCGACCCTGGTCACCAGCTTTGACATTATCTTTTTCTGGGTCGCCAGAATGATGATGATGGGGCTGAAGTTCATGAACGACGTCCCGTTCAGGGAGGTCTATATTCATGCCCTGGTGCGCGATGCTGAAGGGCAAAAGATGTCCAAGTCGAAGGGGAACGTCATCGATCCCCTTGAGATCATCGACAAATATGGCACTGATGCGTTTCGATTTACCCTGGCCGCACTTGCCTCACAAGGTCGCGACATCCGGCTCTCGGAGGAGCGGATCGAGGGGTATCGTCATTTTTGCAATAAGCTGTGGAACGCGAATCAGTTTCTCGCCCGACATCTGCCGCTTCTGGAAGGCTCTGTCCCGCCGGTGAACTCGCTTTCGCTTGATCTGACTGACCGGTGGTTGCTCCATCGCTTGCATGAACTGATCGGATCGGTCACGCATGCGTTGGAGGAGTACCGATTCAATGAGGCCGCGTCGGCGCTCTATCAGTTCGTCTGGCACGAGTACTGCGACTGGTACCTGGAGATCGTGAAGTCGCGCCTGTCCTCGGACGCAAGCCACGCACAACGGCAGGCCGGGGTTGCCCTGCTATGCCTGGGACTGGATACGACATTGCGCCTGCTGCACCCATTCATGCCGTTTATCACCGAAGAGATCTGGCAACATCTGCCGCACCATGGGACCAGTCTGATGGTTGCCGAGTGGCCCAAAGCGGATCCCGGTTGGCAGGATGCGGATGCCGAGGTCTCGATGACCCTCTTGATGGATCTGACGCGGGCGACCCGCGACCTTCGATCGGACTTGGAGATTCCCCCCTCGAAGCTGATTCGACTTGTATTTCGGACCTCCTCTGACAATGACGACATCGCGATAGACGCGATCATGCCGTACCTTGCCGCGCTGACGCGCGCGGAGCATGTGGCTTCAGGCCAGCACCTGGATCGACCTTCACCGGCAGCGGTGGCCCTGGTGGGCAGTATTGAGGTGCACCTGCCGGTAGACGATCTGTCGGTGTTTGCAACCCGGCAGCAGAAACTGCGGCGTGAGGTGGAAAAGGTGGAGCAGGAGCTTGTCAGGGTAGACAAGAAATTGGGCAACTCCGACTTTCTGGCGAAGGCGCCGGAGGAGGTCGTGACCAAGGTGCGGGAGGAGCAGGCCCACCTTCTGGATAGCAGAACCAAACTGCTTCAGCATCTTGAACGCATCGAGCAGTTTTTACAGTAAGGTATAGAACTTACGATGGATGGAGGAAGTATTCAGAGGATCTTAGCGCCGCTGGAAGAGTCAGCGATTCGGACCGGCCTGACGACACGGCGGATTGGGGCCGCCATCCATCTATTTCAGGAGGTCGAATCGACCAACGACGAAGCGGCGGCGCTGGCCGGCAGTGGCGCAGCGGATGGGACGATCATTATTGCGGAGGCGCAGCGGTGCGGACGCGGTCGAATGGGCCGCCGGTGGCAATCGCCAACAGGCCTGGGCCTCTACCTCTCTGTTATCCTGAGACCGCCGATCCAACCGGCAGGCGCCCCCGTACTTACCCTTATGGGTGCGGTGGCAGCCGCTGACGCGATAGAGCGGACCACGGGACTTACTGCCGCGCTGAAGTGGCCGAATGATCTGATTGTGCATGAGCGAAAGGTGGGGGGCATGCTGGGCGAGATGGCTGTTGAGGGCTCTCGCATCTATCATGTCATTCTGGGGATTGGCATCAACGTAAACCAGACCAAGGCGGACTTCGATGAGGAACTGCGCGGGATCGCCAGTTCGTTGCGCATTGAGACCGGCCATCCCGTCGATCGCACCACGATGGTACGGTCATTCTGCGAGAGTCTCGACGGCTGGTACGAGCGGTTCTTGTGTGATGGGATGCCACCGATTCTCGAGTATGCCAGACGCCGCTGCCTGACCCTGGGTCGGCCGGTTACGGCTTGTTCCGGCGATCAGGAGGTATCCGGCATGGCGGTCGAGCTTGACGGTGATGGGCGACTGGTTGTCCGCGACGCAAAAGGCGCGTTGCATCGTCTGCTTGCCGGTGATGTGACGCTGACGGGGTAGAGACGAATGTTACTTGCGTTGGATGTAGGCAATACGAATACGGTGGTCGGGGTGTTCGAGGGTAAGGAACTTCGAGTGCACTGGCGTCTGAGTACTCGGCGTTATGGGACCGGGGATGAGTATGGGATGTTGATCAGAAATCTGTTGCTTCTCGCCGGACTGGAGTTGGACCAGATCTCAGCCATCATCATCGCTTCGGTTGTCCCGCCGCTTCAGTCATCGCTTGAAGAGATGGCTCATCGCTACTTCCGTATCGTACCGCTGGTTGTCGGTTCTGGGATCAAGACCGGTATGCCGATCCTGTGCGACAGTCCGCAGGAGGTGGGCGCCGACCGGATCGTCAATGCGGTGGCGGCGTTCGAGATCTACGGCGGTCCTGCGATTGTGGTGGATTTTGGCACTGCTACCACCTTTGACGCGATCTCGGCCAAGGGAGAATATATGGGTGGCGTTATCGCGCCTGGTATCGGGATCGCCGCCGAGGCGCTCTTTGAGCGGACGGCCAAGCTGCCCAGGATCGATATCGCCAGACCGAACACTGTAGTGGGAAAAACGACGGTGACCAGTATGCAATCCGGCCTGTTTTTCGGCTATCTTGGGCTGGTTGAAGGGATTGTGGCGCGGATGCGTGAAGAGATGGGGGGCGACCCTATCGTCATTGGGACCGGTGGGCTGGCTCACCTGATGCTCACCGATTCACCGAGCGTCACGCACGTAGACCCGCTACTGACGCTGACCGGCCTACGGATCATCTATGAGCGTAATCGCTAAGCTTCAGGTGTGTCGGCCTGCTTCATCCCGCAGTGAGGACACACCGCCCACTCTTTCTGGAGCGGTTGGCGGCACTGGCTACAGACAGTCTCGTCTTGGTCAGGTGTGATGTCGTCTTGCCGGGATTCCTTGGTCGACTTCTTAAACTCACGAATGGCCGTTCCGAGAGAGCTGCCGATCTGAGGTAGTTTTGAAGCGCCAAAGATGACAAGGGCAATCAGAAAGATTACCAGCAGTTCCGGCATGCCCAGACCGAACATCGACCACCCTCTCCAATCACTCCTACGCATTGAGATATATCAACGCAATCAGCATACCGGATTAACGAATGGAATTCCATGAAAAATAGAGAAGAGCCGACAATACTCACTTCGAAGAGAGAGTGGGAGTACACTGCTTTGCAATTAACTGAGGCGACAGGGCGGACTTGTCTGGCCATTTATTATCTTGATAAATAGTGACTTAACCGCTATTATATCATCGTCTTTAAACGTTTACTACTAAACGACATAGTTATGTCATGAATAGGACTATACATCGCTCTATTAACGAAATCAACAGGTGGTTGCACCTGATCGACGCGTCGGGACAGGCACTTAGGAGGCTCGCCTCGGAGGTGGCGGTGTTCCTGACACGGGACCCTCAAGTGAAGGAGCGAAAGAAATATGGCCAGAAGGGAGCCCGCGCAGAGTTCCGATTCTCAAAACGCTAATGCGCGTCTTGCATTCTGAGAAGGAAGGTCCATCATCAGTGATCAGCCACCAGTAGAAGCTGAATAATGCGACATATCGGCTCTAGCCTATTCTCAGCTCCCAGTGTTCTGATGAGCAAGGTGGAGTGACATAACAGGTCATCGGAGGTGACGTATTATGAGACCGCAGGGGTGCGCGCCTCGGGGTGAGCCTACCGTTTGTGAGGCGCAACGATCGACGGGCCGAAGGCTGGATCTCGATGCTGAGTCCAAATCTCGGTTCCTACGCCTCTACCTCCGGAGCGTGATAATACGGTGTACGGTCTCTGGAGTCATGCTCGCTCCCTTCTTTATTTCCGGCCATGTTGCGCTCGTTGAAGGCGCCGCTGAGCTTTCAGTGCCGACGCCTTTCCTCCAGGATCGCATCGATCCCCTGACCCAGCCTCCTCTCCTCTTTCGGCCGGCTTTACAGCAGCCCCGGATGTCTGGCGCGGTTTTTGCACTAACCTTGGTAAGTCCGCCTGATCTCGTCACCGTATCGGGGTGGTTTCACATTATCTGGAATGGTGTACCGCGCTACGGACTGGTCGATGACGAGGGAGAGTGGACAGACCTCCTCATTGAGGAGAGGGTATTGAGGGATACGGGTGGACCGCGTGTCCTGAATCGAAAGTGGGTGCGGATTACAGGCCGCCGACCGGGGACGGGCGCCAGGACGATTCAGGTGGAAACTATCAACCCGGAGGAGAGGGACGCGAGATGAGGAACGGAAAGTTGGTCAGGAATGGCTTGGTCGTGGGCTTGACGCTTGGCGCACTACTAGGCGGCCTGGCACGAACAGCGGATTCTCAGCCGCTCAACAAACCAGTATCGTCACTCTCCGGCTGGTTCCATACGGTCTGGGGGGATCGCCCTCCAGATGCCGGTGAGCCGACGGCATCCCACGGGGTCGCACGCTATGGCCTGGTGGACCACGAAGGGGCATGGACCGATCTGACGGTGGACGAGGAGACGATGAGCTCACTTGGAGGACTCCTCACCTTTAATCGCCAACCCGTGGTACTGGGAGGGGACTGGCAACAGTCGCTTGCAGCCGCTGACCTGCTGCAAGCAGGCAGTCATGAGCCCAGATTTCGTGTCCAGTCGATCCAACGTCAATCCCCCCTGTCGACACAGGCGATGACAGATGCGACGTTTTTGGGAGAGGCGGCCGTCAGCGGGTCTAAGCCCTGGGTAACTGTCCTGTGTCGGTTTTCCGACTCGACGGGGACGACACCTCACGAAAAGCCATGGTTTGATACGCTGATGCTGGGTGGGAGCTATCCCGGGATGGATCACTACTGGCGAGAGCTATCATTCGATCAGGTCAACCTGACTGGCAGTCTTGTTGTTGGATGGTATAACCTCCCCTTGCCGCGATCATCCTATGTCTATGACATGAATGGCGATGGCTCAGTAGATCTTGATCATGGGAAGATTGCAAGCGACTGCACCGCGGCTGCCGATGGCGACGTCTATTTCCCGGGATTCATCGGGATTAATCTGGTATTCAACCAGAATCTGGACTGTTGTGCCTGGGGCGGAAGCTCGACCTTTGCGCTTGACGGACAAACGAAGACCTATAACATCACCTGGCTTCCGCCTTGGGGGTATAACAATCACGGAATTATCGGGCATGAGATGGGGCATGGGTTCGGACTGCCGCATTCCTCTGGGCCATACAGTGCTACCTACGACTCCCGTTGGGATGTGATGAGTAGTGTGTGGGGCAACTGCCCACCGTACGATTCCCAGTACGGGTGCGTTGGGGCGCATACTATCTCCTACCATAAAGATTTTCTGGGATGGATTGCCCCTACTCGACGGTATGTCGCTCCCCCGAGCGGCGGCAGTACGATTGAGATTGAGCGATTGGGCCAGCCGATCGGGACCGGTTATCTGATGGCCAAAATCCCGATCGGGAGCTCGACGACACAATTCTACACCGTCGAGACACGGAAGAAGGTGGGGTATGACGGGACACTTCCCGGCGATACCGTGGTGATTCATCGTGTTGATACGACCCGGTGGGATCGCGATGCACAGGTTGTTGATACTGACGGTAACGGTGATCCTAACGATGCAGGCGCGATGTGGCTTCCCGGCGACACATTCATCGATACAGCGAATGGAATAACGGTTGCTGTAACTGCAGCAACCGCGACCGGCTTTGAAGTCGCCATTTCCTTGACGAGCGGCGGCAAGGACGTCGTAATTGAAGGGCTGGGGGTCTCCCCCACGAGTGTGGTAGCGGGGGGCAGCATGACGGTGAGCTACACCGTGGCCAACCGAGGGACGACGACCATCACAGAGGACTTCCAAGAGCGGCTGTATCTCTCAGGTGATGCTGCCTTAGGTGCTGACACCCTGCTGGGGACCAGTCACCTCCACACGGCCAATCTCGCCACGGGAGTGACGCATGGGAACTCGCAGGCGGTGACTATTCCTGCGGGGACGGCACCGGGTTCCTACTTCCTCCTAGTGCAGGGGGATGCGAGCGGTGCTGTGACAGAGATGAATGAGGGCAACAACGTGGTCGCCGTCCCGGTGACGGTGATGGGAGCCATACTCCCCGACTTGGTAGTGAGCAGTCTGTCGAACCCCCCAACCACGGCCCCACAGGGGGGGAGTTTCTCTGTCACCGAGATCACCCGAAACCAGGGTACTGGTACAGCGGGAGCATCCACGACTCGCTACCGGATCTCGACAGACAGTATCATCACGAGCGCCGATCCGCTCCTTACGGGGAGCCGCTCGGTACCGAGCCTGGCGGCGGGAGCCAACTCCTCAGGGACGATCAGTGCGACCATCCCCACGACCACTCCACCGGGGACGTATTTCCTGGGAGCGTGTGCGGATAGTCTGGGAGCGGTCACCGAATCGAGCGAGACTAACAACTGCCTGGCCTCGACTACGACGCTTACGGTGACGAGCGGCGGCAAGGACGTCGTAATTGAAGGGCTGGGGGTCTCCCCCACGAGTGTGGTAGCGGGGGGCAGCATGACGGTGAGCTACACCGTGGCCAACCGAGGGACGACGACCATCACAGAGGACTTCCAAGAGCGGCTGTATCTCTCAGGTGATGCTGCCTTAGGTGCTGACACCCTGCTGGGGACCAGTCACCTCCACACGGCCAATCTCGCCACGGGAGTGACGCATGGGAACTCGCAGGCGGTGACTATTCCTGCGGGGACGGCACCGGGTTCCTACTTCCTCCTAGTGCAGGGGGATGCGAGCGGTGCTGTGACAGAGATGAATGAGGGCAACAACGTGGTCGCCGTCCCGGTGACGGTGATGAGTCCGTAATGTCCCAAAATAATATGGAGAGCGATTCGGGCAGTTTGTTCGCCGAAACCTCCTGGGCCTGCAACAGTAACTACCCAGAGGTCTACCCACTCCTGGAGGGCAGCACTGCGGGGGTTATAGCGCCGGTACTAACGTGTCCGTCTGATTACTTAGTTACCTAGTGTAGCGTCTCTTAAACGCCTTTACACAGTTACGTTCGCCCTGAGCTTGTCGAAGGGTCAAGTATTTCAATAGGTTCCGTTCATTGGTTCGACAGGCTCACCACGAACGGATTGTAAATGTATTTGTGAGACACTACACTAGTTTGGACTTTTCAGGTGGCAGCTCGGTTACTTTGACCTGTTTGCGCTGCCACGAATTGGCGATTTTTTCCTTGACAAAGTCTGGTTTGCCCAGTAGTATCACGCAGATTTTGGATAAAATAAGCGACAGCGAAAGGTGATTGCATGTCAAGAACAGTTCATCAGGCTATCAGCGAAATCGACAGGCGTTGGCACGTCATTGATGCCTCGGAGTGGGTGCTTGGAAGGCTCGCCTCGAATGTGGCTATCCTGCTGCGAGGAAAACACAAGCCGATCTTTAGCCCGCATCTGGATACGGGGGATTTTGTTATCATTGTGAATGCTGAGCAAGTCGTCTTCACGGGGAAAAAGTTAAAGGACAAGCTCTATCACCGCCATTCCGGTTATCCGGGCGGGCTGACGACGACGACGGCCGAACAGATGCTCAGGGCTCACCCGACGAGGATTCTGGAGGCTGCCGTCAGAGGGATGTTGCCAAAAACGAAGTTGGGTGATGCGCTGTTCCGAAAACTCAAGGTGTACGCCGGCCCCACACACCCGCATGCGTCACAGCAGCCGACACCGTTTATCAAGAAGACCGCAAAGGAGGGATAGCTTCCAGCCATGCCAGCAGAAGGTGCGTTGTACGGAACGGGCCGAAGAAAAACGTCTGTAGCCAGGGTATGGCTGTCGCCTGGTGAGGGGAAAGTTGTCGTCAACCGGCGACCCCTGCAGGAATACTTCAGCCGTCCAACCCATCAGACCATCGCCGTTCAGCCATTGAAGACGATCGGGATAGAGGGAAAGTTCGACGTACGTGCCAACGTAGGCGGCGGCGGGTTAACCGGTCAGGCTGGTGCTGTTCGACTTGGCATTGCCCGCGCCCTCTTGGTTGTGGATACCTCCTTGCGGCCGACGCTTCGGAAAGCGGGGCTTCTGACGCGAGATCCTCGAATGAAGGAGCGAAAGAAATACGGGCAGAAGGGAGCCCGCGCACGATTCCAATTCTCAAAGCGCTAATGCGTGCTTTGCATGCCAAAAAGGAAGGTCCATCGCGACCTTCCTTTTTTTGTTTTATAGACGGTTTGCTGTCAGTGATCGGTAGCCGGCAAAGAGATTGCCGGCTGAGAGTCGGTAGTAGTGTTTATACAACGTATTATTATAGATGAGCGATACGGGGCGTAAGATCAGGGTTGCGGTCGTCGGAGCCAGCGGCTATACCGGCGTAGAACTCCTTCGTCTCCTTGTCAATCATCCCGCTGCAGAGATTACCGTACTGACGTCGGAGAGCTATGCGGACAGACCGATTGAAGAGGTCTTTCCCAGTCTCTTCGGTATGCTCACGCTGACGTGTGAGAAGTTCGACGCCCGTGAGGTGGCAAAGCGGGCTGACGTGATCTTCCTGGCCCTCCCCCACAAGGCCGCGATGGCTGCGGCGGTTGCGTTGCTCCCCTTGGGTAAAAAGGTCATCGATCTCAGCGCCGATTTTCGTCTCCACGATCCCGCTGTCTATACCCAGTGGTATGGCATCGATCATGCAGCGCCGGAACTGCTGAGTGAAGCGGTATATGCCCTTCCTGAATTCTCCCGCAGGCAGTTGACTACTGCACGGCTGGCGGCGGCGCCCGGCTGCTATCCTACTGCTACCCTGCTCGGGCTGCTCCCCCTGTTCAAGCGGGAGGTCATCGACCCGGACTCGGTCGTCATTGACGCAATCTCCGGAGCGTCAGGCGCGGGACGGAAGCCGGACCTTCCGCTGCACTTTTCTGAACTTCATGACAACTGTAAGGCGTACAACATTGCGCGCCACCGGCATACGCCGGAGATCGAGCAGGAGTTGAGCCGCTGTATCGGCCGGGAGGTGCGGGTTACGTTTACGCCGCACCTGGTGGGCACTGTCCGAGGGATTCTGGCGACCATCACAGCTACGCTCGTCACCTTCAATCATACCGAGGAGCTTCGTGCGCTCTATCAGGATTGGTATCGGAACGAGCCATTCATCAGGATCCTCCCTGAGGGTCGATTGCCTGAAACCAAACAGGTTCGCGGTTCGAACTTCTGCGACATCGGTCTCGCCGTCGATTCCAGGACGCGGCGCGTCATCGTCGTAGTAGCCATCGACAATCTGGTCAAAGGCGCCTCTGGGCAGGCGATCCAGGCCATGAATGTGATGATGGGTCTCGACGAACGGGCTGGGCTACAACTCCCCCCGCTCTTCCCCTAAGTCAGGCAAAGGTCTTCCATCAGTGAAACAACCAATAATGCGAGATATCCCCGGGGGGATTACGGCGGTCAGGGGCATCATGGCTGCTGGTGTCGGCTGCGGCATCAAGCGGGCCAAGCCTGGCCTGAGCCAAGCCGAAAGGCTTGATCTTGCCCTTATCGTATCGGATCGGGTCGCGACTGTGGCCGGGGTCACGACAAGCAATCGGACAAAGGCTGCGCCGGTACTGCTCTGCGAGCGGCAACTGAAGGGCGGTCGACTCTCTGCGATCGTAGCGAACAGCGGGAATGCCAACGCCTGTACCGGACAGCAAGGCGAACGAGACGCAGCGGCGATGCGCGATCGGCTTGCCAGACTCCTCGGTTGCCCGGAAGATGAAGTCTTTGTTGCTTCTACCGGGGTCATTGGCAAACGACTGCCACTCTCCAAGGTGCTCTCAGGGATTCGAGCGGGTGTCAGGTGTCTCTCGACTGAGGATGGCGGGGCGGCGGCTAGGGCCATCATGACCACCGACACCTCGCCAAAGGAGACAGCGGTCAGCTTTGAACTGGACGGCAAATCCGTTGTCATCGGCGGGATGGCCAAGGGATCCGGAATGATTGCGCCAGGCCTGGCCACGATGCTGTGTTTTGTCGCTACCGACGCCAGGATCTCCGCCTCCCTTCTGCGCCGGGTTTTGCGGCGGACAGTTGAGGGCACCTTTAACGCCATTACGGTGGATGGCTGCATGAGTACGAACGATACTCTCCTGCTGTGTGCCAATGGAATGAGCGGTACATCGCCTTTGAGGGCCGGTACTTCGCAGTTGAGTACATTTGAAGAAGCGCTCTTTCAAGTGCTCTCTCGTCTGGCCCGAATGATTGTGAAGGATGGGGAGGGGGCGACCAAGCTCATTCGCGTAGAGGTCAAGGGGTCGCGGACGGCACTCGATGCCAGGGTTGCAGCGAGGGCGGTCGCCGATTCTGCCCTGGTCAAGACGGCCTTCTTCGGAGAAGATTGTAATTGGGGACGGATCATGGCGGCCATCGGCGCCTCGGGGATCCGATTCGACCCTGATCGAGTGGATATTATGCTGGATACGATTCCCGTAGTTCGGAAGGGGGTCGGCCTTGGGGCGGCGGCAGAGAGACGGGCGGCCGTACGCATGCGTCGGCCCGAGTTTGGCCTGATCATTGATTTACACGGAGGTAGAGGAACATCGGTTGTCCTCACCACCGATCTGAGTGACGCATATATCAGGATCAACGCCGGATACCGAAGTTAACGTTGGTTTGGATTCCCTGCCTAGCAGTCCGGTTGTCGTCGTAGTACATCCTGTTTTCTCTTGTTCTGACCTATTCTAACGTGGTATAAGTAGCGATTATTGACCGGCGAAGAATGCGTACTCATTTCACACGCCCTCTGATTTCTGGAAGGGTGCCCCTGTCGGTTGCGCAGGGGCCTTGCAGAGAGATGACGCGGGCGGAGGACACAACCAGGGCGGGCTGCTTTGGGTAGCTCAGCCGAATGGAGGAGCAGTGTGGCAACGGTAACGATCAAGGAACTGTTGGAAGCGGGGGTTCACTTCGGGCATCAGACCAAGCGCTGGAACCCGAAGATGAAGAAGTATCTCTTTGGAGAGCAGAACGGTATATACATTATCGATCTGCAAAAGACTCTGAAGAAATTCCACGAGGCGGTTGAGTTTGTAAGGGAGGTGGCCACCGAAGGGCTGCCGGTCGTATTTGTCGGAACAAAAAAGCAGGCGGTTGATGTGATCGAACAGGAGGCTACTCGCTGTGAGCAGTTCTTTGTCAACCATCGCTGGTTGGGCGGGACGCTCACCAACTTCCAGACAGTCAGGAAGAGCGTGAGTCGGCTGCGCCACATCGAAGAGATGGAGGCAAAGGGCGAGTATCAGCGGCTGACGAAAAAGGAAGTGGCAAAGTTGCAGCGAGAGCAACAGAAGCTTGAATATACCTTAGGCGGAATCAAAGGGATGGATCGACTGCCCGGAGCGATCTTTGTGATCGATCCCAAGAAGGAGCGGATTGCCATATGCGAGGCCAGGCGCCTCGGGATTCCGATCGTTGCCGTTGTAGATACGAACTGCGATCCCGATGAGGTGGACTACCCGATTCCAGGTAATGACGATGCAATTCGGGCTATTCGACTGATGGCGGTCCGTATGGCTGACACCATCCAGGAAGGCCGAGCCGTACGGCTAAAGGTGACCGATGAGTCGGCTGTCACCCAGACCGAGCCGATTCCTTCATCGGAAGATGTAGGTCAGACCGAAGCGCCACCGGAAGAGGTCCTTCAACAGATCTGAGATACAACGACATGGAAAGAGGGTGAGGATGGCAGCGATGATTGCGGCGACATTGGTAAGAGAGTTACGCGAACGGACCGGTGTAGGCTTTATGGAGTGTAAGGCCGCACTGACTGAGGCGGACGGAGACATGGAGAGAGCAACGACCATACTTCGCGAAAAGGGGTTAGCCTCGGCTGCGAAGAAGATGGGGCGAATAGCCTCTGACGGCTTGGTCATCTCATATATTCACGGCGGCGGGAAGATCGGCGTACTGTTAGAGTTGAATTGCGAAACCGACTTCGTTGCCAGAACTGACGAGTTTGTGACGCTTGCCAGGGATATCGCGATGCAGGTGGCAGCAACAAACCCGTCGTATATCCGTCGTGAGGAGATACCGGCTGAGGTCCTTGAGAAAGAGCGAGGGATCCTGGTCGTACAGGTGCAAGCCTCAGGCAAGCCCGCGAAGATCATCGAACAGATCGTCCAAGGACGATTGGAAAAATTCTTTAGCGAGGTCTGCCTTCAGGAGCAACCGTTCATCAAAACTCCTGAGATCAAGGTGGCGGATAGAATTAAGGAAGTGATCGCAAAGACCGGAGAGAATGTGGTAATCCGGCGCTTCTGCAGGTATCAATTGGGCGAGCGGGTGGAGTGCGTCACGAAACCGGATAGCGTCTAGTTACTGAGGGCTTCCGCGAAGGTCATACTATGCAGACGCTGAAGTATAAGCGAATCATGTTGAAGATCAGCGGTGAGGCCCTCGCCGGCGATGAAAAGTTTGGGATCAACCCCAGAGTACTCAGCTTCCTGGCCGATGAAATTCGAGGGGTCCACGACCTTGGGGTACAGGTTGCGGTCGTTGTGGGTGGGGGCAACATCTTTCGAGGGATTGCCGCCAGCGCAGAAGGGATGGATCGTTCGTCCGGTGACTACATTGGGATGCTGGCGACGGTCATTAATGGTTTAGCCCTTCAGGACGTGCTGGAGCGGAAGGGGATCGCCACCCGGGTGCAAACGGCCATTGAGATGCGACAGCTGGCAGAGCCCTTTATTCGCCGCCGGGCTGTTAGACATCTTGAAAAGGGGCGGATCGTTATTTTTGTCGGAGGAACCGGGAATCCGTATTTCAGCACCGATACTGCTGCGGCGCTGCGAGCGATGGAGGTGGGATCCGAGGTGGTCTTTAAGGCCACAAGGGTAGACGGTGTCTATACGGCGGATCCTCTGCTCGATCCCAGCGCCAAGAAGTTCGACGAGCTGTCCTATATCGAGGTACTCACTCGCCAACTCAAGGTGATGGATTCGACGGCGATTTCGTTGTGCATGGATAATCTCTTTCCGATTGTTGTCTTCAACCTGCATCAGCCTGGCATTCTTCGCCAATTAGTATTTGGTGAAAAGGTGGGAACGATCGTTCGTGGGGGTGCAACGTGCTGAACGAGATCCAGGTCAAGGCCGAAAAGGAGATGCGGAAGGCGATCGAGGCCACACTAAAAGGCTTTAACGGCGTTCGGACCGGTCGGGCCTCGTTGACATTGCTCGATGGTCTGATGGTAGAGGCCTACGGTTCTCATGTGCCCCTCAACCAGGTTGCGACGATGGCGGTGCCTGAGATGAGGTTGATCACCGTGCAACCGTGGGATCCGTCGCTGCTGTCTGCGATCGATCGGGCGTTCCTCAAGTCGGATCTTGGGGTGAACCCGACCAATGACGGCAAGGTGATCAGGATCGCAATTCCATCCCTGACCGAGGAACGGCGCAAAGAGCTGGTCAAGGTTGTCAAAAAAATTGCCGAAGAGGGTCGGGTAGCAGTCCGTAACGCTCGTCGTGACGCCAACGAATTGCTGAAACGACAAGAGCGAGAGGAAGATGCCTCGGCGGATGATGTCAAGCACGGGATAGACATGATTCAGGATCTGACCAATCGATTGATCCATGAGATTGACGGGTTGCTGACGAAGAAGGAAAAGGAGATTATGGAGTTTTAGGGGCTGTCAGCGGTCAGCGATAAGCTGGTAGCTGAAAGCTGATCACTACATGCTATGCATTTGAAACGGATCCTCAGCGCTGCTGTTCTCCTTCCAGCATTTCTTCTCCTGGTTCAGTTCGGAACTGCCTTCCACTTCTTCCTGCTTGTGACTTTCGCCATCCTCATGGGCCTGTACGAGTTCTATGGGATGGCAAAGGCCGGCGGCTGGAATCCGTTGACGCTTCTGGGGATGGGGAGCGGTGTGGCGTTAAGCAGCATGGGATTTTTCGAAGCGCCGGCGCCGTGGCTGCTATCGATCTTGACCGGGGTAGTCATCCTCCTGCTGATCAGCCTTCTTGTGGGAGGGATGGAGCCGAAAGAGGCCATCCCGCGCGGGGCCATTACCCTGTTTGGCCTTTTGTATGTCGCGGGACTCCTGAGCTTTCCAGCGCTCCTGCGAGCTATGGAGATGGGGCGTACGTATATCTTCTACCTGGTCTTCGTTACCTGGGCAGGGGATACCGGAGCGTTCTATGTGGGCTCCACGATCGGGAAGAGACCGCTCTGTCCGTCGATAAGTCCGCGTAAGAGCGTGGAGGGGAGCATAGGCGGACTTGCCTGTTCTGTGCTGGCTTCCGGTATAGCCAAGCTCTGGTTCTGGGAGGGGCTTGGGACTATCGAGATGCTCGTGATGGGATGTGGGCTGGGTGTGATGAGCCAGGCTGGAGATCTGTGCGAATCGATGCTGAAACGAGGTTTCGGGGTCAAGGACACCGGGGCACTGATACCTGGACACGGCGGGGTGCTGGATCGAGTGGATAGTCTTCTCTTTACCGGGCCGGTCCTCTATATGGCTGCGCTGGCAGGGTGGGTGTGAGATCGGTCTTACTGGCTGCGCTCTCAGCAGGCCTCCTCATCCTTGCGTTCCCAACGCCAGATCTGGGATGGCTGGCGTTCATCGCCCTCGTCCCATTGTTATTGGCCATTCGTGGTCAGTCCCCCGTTCGCGCCTTCTATCTGGGGACCCTTACAGGACTGCTGTTTTACATCGTCAGTATGTCCTGGGTGACGCATGCGATGACGGCATACGGCGGCGTCACGTTCGTACTCAGCGCGCTGGCGCTGATCATCCTGGCTGCCTACCTGTCGCTGTATATCGGATTGTTCGCCTTGGGTACCTCCTGGATGGCGAATGTACCGCGGCCTCTCCACCTGCTTGTACCTGTAACCCTGTGGATCGGTTTGGAGTATCTGCGAACGTTTGTGCTGACGGGATTTCCCTGGATCCTTCTGGGGTACACGCAATACCGGCAGAGCCTGTTGTTGCCTATTGCCTCCGTTGCAGGGGTCTACGGCCTGTCATTTGTCGTTGTCCTGTGTAATGTCGCCCTGGCGCAGGTGATTGGAGGCGCACCTGCCCGCCTCTGGAGCAGTCTCTTTGCTGGAGCGCTTGCGGTTGTACTCATCATCTCCCCGAGATTGTTGTCACCGCCTACGCCGTCTGACGGATCAGGCCAGGCGATTCGAGTCGCACTGGTGCAAGGCAACGTCGATCAGGCGCTGAAGTGGGATTCGACACTGCAGACCACGACCATCGAGCAGTATCGCCGTCTCAGTCTGGAGGCGGCACAGCATAATCCTACTCTCATCGTCTGGCCTGAAACCGCTGCGCCATTCTTTCTTCGGTATGAGCCGGTACTGCAAGGCCGTATCATGGATATCGCTGCCGAGACCGGCAGCTACCTGCTGGTGGGTAGTCCAGATGCTGAGCCGTCTGCGACAGACGATGGAGGTCCCCGCTACCGTAATAGTGCGTTCCTGATTTCTCCTAAGCGGGAACTGCTCGGCCGGTACGACAAGATTCATCTGGTTCCATTCGGGGAGTATATCCCCCTCAAATCTGTCCTCTTTTTTGTCGATAAGCTGGCGCATGGGATTGGCGACTTCGAGGGGGGTCGGATCTACACCGTGCTTGATGCGCCTGGTGGCCGTTTTGCCGTTACGATCTGCTATGAGGCGATCTTTCCGGATCAGGTTCGACGCTACGTCAAAGAAGGCGCAGAGTTCCTGGTGAATATTACGAACGATGCCTGGTTCGGCCGCTCGGCTGCCCCGACCCAGCATCTGGCAATGGCCGTTCTCCGGGCTGCTGAGAATCGTCGTTATCTGATTCGAGCTGCCAATACGGGTATTTCCGCTATTGTTGATCCGAATGGCCGGATCCTCCACGCCTCGGATATCTTTGTCCCTGCCGTCATTACCGAACAGATTCGTATGGAACGAGTACAAACATTTTACACCCGTTATGGTGATCTCTTTGCATGGGTCTGTGTTATCTTTATTGTCGTAGTGGCCATAGTCACGTGGGCCAGGACTACCGTTGGAGTCGCTTCAATGTCTGCTGCTGTTTCGCAAAGGAGGATACGATGATACCGGATTTCGCACGCACGCTGGATAGCTTGAAGGAAAAGCTGCATATCCTCCGGGACTACCTTTGACGTCGCGGGAAAGCAGACACGTCTGACTGCGATTGAAGAGCTGCTCCATGCACAAGAATTCTGGGCCGATACCGCCCGTGCTCGGGAGATCATGAAGGAACAGCGCCTGCTCAAGGAGGTTGTTGACCAAGTCAATAATCTTGAGCGTGACCTCGAAGAGTTGGTGATTCTGCTTGGCCTGTTGCGGGAGGAAGAGGACCCGCAGACCCTGAAAGAGTTGGGAGGTTCGCTGGCGACTCTGGAGAGCCGGGTCGTTTCGCTCGAACTGACGACGGTCATGTCCGGGGAATACGATGCGGGCAACGCGATCCTCTCTCTCAATCCAGGCGCCGGCGGGACCGAGTCGCAGGATTGGGCGCAGATGCTGCTGCGGATGTACCTGCGTTGGGCGGAAGCCAACGGCTATAAGGCTGAGGTCATCGATCTGCTCCCTGCGGAGGAGGCTGGGATCAAGAGTGCGACGGTCACAGTCACGGGGCAGTACGCCTATGGCCGTCTGAAAGCCGAGATAGGGGTTCACCGTTTGGTTCGCATCTCTCCATTCGATGCCAACCACCGCCGCCACACCTCCTTTGCGTCGGTCTTTATCTATCCTGAGATCGATGACACCATCGAGGTGGCGATCGATGAGAAGGATCTGCGCATCGACACCTACCGATCCAGCGGGGCGGGCGGGCAGCATGTGAACGTCACCGACTCGGCGGTGCGGATCACGCACCTGCCGACCAAGATTGTGGTCTCCTGCCAGAATGAGCGGTCACAGCATAAGAACAAGGCCATGGCCATGAAGGTCCTGCGCGCCAGGCTCTACGACTACTATCGTCGTGAGCAAGAGAAGGCAATGGCCAAGCTCGAAGGCGAAAAGAAGGACATTGCGTGGGGCAGCCAGATCCGTTCGTACGTGCTCGCGCCCTACCAGCTTGTGAAGGATCATCGGACCGGGCTGGAGACGGGCAGTGTCGAGAAAGTGCTCGACGGCGATATCGAGCCCTTCATCGATGCCTTTCTGCTGGGAGGACGCACTACGCCCGGCGCGATGAAGTGAGATCTGCTGTGTGGTGAAGCGAAAATCGCTTGACACTGGCCCGTCGAGCTTGATATAAAGAAACGCTCGCTCACGTCTATACTCATCGGCTATTCGTCGTTCTCGACTGGAATACACTGAACTGGAAAGGGTAAGGTCTGATGGCAAAAAAGTTTTTTACGATCCTCGTCCTTCCCGATGCCAGTTCCCAGATCCGAAGATTCCATATCGCAAAACCCATCCTGAGTACCGTTGCCGCGACTGCCGGCCTTATCTTTGTCGCTTTCCTGTTTCTGATCTATCAGTCGGTAGGCCATACCGGCCACATGTTGGAACTCCGTCAGCTTCGAACGACGACGAACGAACAAGCTCACCTATCGGAAAAGGTGGAACGCCTCGAGAGTCAATTGACGCAACTGCGAGAGCTCGATCACCGCTTGCGGACGGTTGCCGGTCTGGAGGTGAAGGACGCGGAGCGTTCAATTCTTGGCGTCGGCGGGGCAGACACCTTGAGCTCGAGCGCCCTGATGGTGGCGGCCGTTGCTCACCAGGGCTCGACGGCTGACGCTGCGAAAAAGGTTAGAGCTAACAGCATGGGTGGCGAACTCGACCGATTGAGCCGCGAGATGACCGATCGCGGCAAGAGCTTTCAGGGCCTGATCCAGTCGCTTGAGGCGAAGCGGAGCGTGCTGACCTCCACCCCGACGATCTGGCCGGTCAAGGGGTGGCTGACGGCTGGGTTCGGGCAGCGCCTTTCGCCCTTTACCGGGCGGAAACAGATGCACGAGGGGGTTGACATCTCAAATACTGTTGGGACGCCGATCATCGCTCCTGCTGACGGGGTTGTGACATATACGGGTCCGCTCGGCGGTTTCGGCAACGTGGTCTCAGTCGACCACGGCCATAAGATCTCTACCTTCTATGCGCACCTGCAGCAGCACAAGGTATCGCAGGGCCAGCGGGTACGAAGAGGGGATGTGATCGGGTTGGTTGGAACGAGCGGCCGTGTGACCGGGCCGCACCTGCACTATGAGATTCAGGTCAATGAGGTGGCTGTTGATCCGACCAAATACGTCATCGACCAGGAAACAGTGAAATTTCTCGGAGACGGTGCATCGGCCGAGTAGCGCTTGAATGTTGCTGTCGGTTGTGACGAGTAAGACCCTCGAAGGTGTAGGTCCTTCGGGGGTCTTTGTGTTTCCGAAGAGACACGTAGAGTACGGCGTATGGCCTCCCCTTTCGGGTTGAAGTGCCTGCTGTTGTATGTTAGTATCCGCTCGGAATCGCTTGAAAATAAGGAGGAGAGGACGCGACAATGTTCATGAAGTTGATGTCGAAGGTCGTTGGAACGAAAAACGAGCGAGAGCTCAAGCGGATCAGGCCGATGGTTACGGCGATCAATGAGCTGGAGCCAACTCTGAAGGTGCTTTCTGATGACGATCTTCGTAGTAAGACGATTGAGTTTCGAGAGCGGATAGCACAAGGGGCAACGCTCGACGATCTCCTTGTCGAGGCCTTTGCAGTCGTGCGAGAGGCGGGGCGTCGCGTGCTTGCCATGCGCCACTTCGACGTTCAACTGCTTGGTGGTATCGTCCTGCACGAGGGTAAGATCGCCGAGATGTCGACCGGTGAAGGCAAAACCCTGGTGGCTACACTCCCTGTCTACTTGAATGCCCTGGAAGGCAAGGGTGTCCATGTCGTTACCGTCAACGACTATCTGGCCAAACGTGATAGCCAATGGATGGGCGGGATCTACCGCTTCCTTGGGCTGACCGTAGGTCTGATCCAGCATAACATGGACGACGCAGCCCGAAAACTGGCCTATGGCAACGATGTTACATACGGGACCAACAACGAATACGGCTTTGATTACCTGCGCGATAATATGAAGTTTGCCGCTGCTGAGTTCGTACAGCGGCCCCTGCACTACAGCATTGTGGATGAGGTGGACTCGATCCTGATCGATGAGGCGAGAACGCCGCTCATTATCTCGGGGCCGGCGGAGGAATCGACCGAGAAGTACTACCAGATCGACCGGATCATCCCGCGGCTGAAGCGGGGGGCCACGATCGTAGGCGGCAAGATGTACGAGGCTGAGGCTCAAGTGGCCGGCGACTATATGGTCGACGAAAAGTCGAAGTCGGTTGCGCTGACCGATAGTGGGGTATCCAAGGTGGAGGGCCTGCTGGGGGTCAAGAACCTCTATGACCCGGCCCACGTGGATATTATTCATCATGTGCAGCAGGCGCTGAAGGCGCATGTCCTCTTCAAATTAGACGTGGACTACGTCGTGAAGGATGGTGAGGTTGTCATCGTCGACGAGTTCACCGGTCGTCTGATGCCAGGGAGGCGATGGAGCGATGGGCTTCATCAGGCGGTGGAGGCCAAGGAGCGAGTCAAGATCGAGCGGGAGAATCAGACCCTGGCGACTATTACCTTCCAGAACTACTTCCGGATGTACAAGAAGCTGGCGGGGATGACCGGAACCGCTGATACGGAGGCTGCAGAATTCGCTCAGATCTATAATCTCGACGTTATCGTGACGCCGACGAACCGGCCACTGATTAGAGCCAACGATCCGGATGTCATCTATAAGAGCGGACGGGAAAAGTACGATGCCGTTGTAGAGGAGATCGCCGAGTTGTATAAGATCGGGCGACCGGTTCTGGTAGGAACGACCTCGATCGAGAAGAATGAAAATCTCTCTGCGCTTCTGAAACGAAAGGGGATCCCCCATCAGCTACTGAACGCAAAGCAGCACGAGCGAGAGGCGGAGATTGTCGCACAGGCGGGCCGCTTTAAGGCGGTGACGATTGCTACCAATATGGCCGGCCGAGGGACCGATATTCTTTTGGGCGGGAGTCCGAAGTTCTTAGCGGCGGAGTTGCTCGGACGGGGCGAGGTGCCGAACGATGGGATTGATCCTGACGAGCGTGCCCGTACACTCGAGGAGGTCCGTCAGATGCAGCACTATGGTCTGCTGGATCTGTCGGTGAACGTTGAGGAGTATGCCACGGCACTGGCCGTGGTTCGCAAGCAGACCGAGGCCGAACACCGACAAGTCGTCGACTTGGGCGGTATGCATATTATTGGAACCGAGCGCCATGAGGCGCGACGCATCGACAATCAGCTTCGGGGGCGCGCCGGTCGTCAGGGCGACCCTGGCTCATCCCGCTTCTACCTGTCGCTTGAGGACGATCTCCTGCGCCTGTTCGGCTCTGATCGTATTAGTAATATTATGGAGAAGCTGGGAATCGAAGAGGGCGAGCCGATCGAACACAGTATGGTCACCCGTGCGATCGAGACGGCTCAGAAGCGGGTCGAGGCCCACAACTTCGAGATTCGCAAACATCTCATTGAATATGACGACGTGATGAATAAGCAGCGGAAGACCATCTACGCCGAGCGTTGTAAGATCCTTGACGGGGATGGTCTGCGAGATACCTTGGCTGAGATGCGGAGTGAGGTGATCGATGGGCTCCTTTCACTCTATGTTAACGAGGGGAGCTATCCCGAGCAGTGGGATATGGCCGGCCTTACCGAAGCAGTGAAAAGGCAGTTCGACCTGGAGATGTCGTGGTCGCCGGAGGAGACGGCATCGCTGACGGTGGCGTTATTGCGCGATAGCATCGAAGAGCGAGCCATTAAGGCGTACGAGGAGCGAGAGGCGCGACTGGGCGATGAACTCTCGCGATACCTGGAGCGGATGATCATGTTGCAGGTGGTGGACGCGCAGTGGAAAGATCACCTGTTGGCCATGGATCATCTGAAGGAGGGGATCGGGCTTCGAGGATACGGTCAGAAAGACCCGCTGATCGAGTACAAGCGCGAAGGCTTCGTAATGTTCGAGGCGATGATCGAGCGGGTCAAAGAACAGACCATCGAGTATCTCTACAGGGTTCAAGTGGCTCCCGCCGAGGCTGCGGCGTTTGCAGAGGAACGACACGCAATATCTGATGCGGGTGCAGAGGGCGACCATGCGCTTCGCCCTCAGCCCGGACCGCAGCCGAAGCCAGCGGAGCGGTCCCTCCGCCCGGCCGCTGCGACCGCTCCCATCAAAGTGACCGGACAGAAGATCGGGCGGAATGATGCCTGTCCATGCGGCAGTGGCCGAAAATATAAAAAGTGTTGCGGCACCTGAGAAAAAGCTATCGGCGTTCAGCGCTCAGCGATCAGCGACCAGCCCTGAAATCCCCCCAACCCACCTTTGATAAAGGGGGGCGCGGGGGGATTTTTGGTGAAGCGGATGAATGTGAGCGTATCGAGCGTGGAGAATCATCATGCGCGGGGTATCGGTCATCGGCATCGGCTGCACGCCGTTTGGGAAGCAGAACGGCGTCAGCATCACGGATCTGGCAGTACAGGCGTGCCGGGATGCTCTTCATGATGCAAAGATCCCGAATCGTCTAGTGCAGGCGTTCTACCTCGGTAATTTCGTTTCCGAAACTCTGGTACATCAAGGGGCACTCGCTCCGATCGTTGCGCATCGGCTCGGCTGCGGGCCGATCCCCAGTACAAAGGTAGAAGGGGCGTGCGCGTCCTCCGGTATCGCATTCCGTCACGGGGTACTGCTGGTTGCATCCGGCCTATGTGATATTGTGCTTACGGCCGGTGTCGAGAAGATGACCTCGGCTGAGACGGGGGCGGTGACCGAGGCGCTGGCATCAGCCGGCGATGCTGAGAGTGAGATGCGGCTGGGTCTCACCTTTCCTGGGACCTTCGGGATCGTCATGCGGCGGCATATGTACCAGTACGGGACGACGCGCGAGCAGGTGGCGATGGTCTCGATTAAGAACCGGCGGAACGGCAGCACCAACTCTAAGGCTCACTTTCAAAAGCCAGTCGTATTGGAGGAGATCCTGGAATCACGGCTGATCTGCGATCCGCTTCGGCTGTATGACTGTACGCCGATCAGCGATGGTGCAGCGGCCGCTGTCCTGTGCGCGGCCGAGATGGCGACCGAGTTCAGCAATAGGCCGATCGATGTCATCGGGTCCGGCCACGCCATGGGTCCAGGGACACTGTTCGAGATGGCGGATCTGACTACCTTTGAGGCCTCGGTGGCCGCTGCGCAGCAGGCCTATCGAGAGTCCGGTCTGAGCCCGCGCGATATCGATGTGGCCGAGGTACATGATTGCTTCACCATCGCCGAGATTACAGCGACTGAAGACCTGGGATTCGTAGAGAAAGGGAAGGGCGGACCAGCCGTTGCCGATGGGCTGACGGCGCTTGACGGGAAGCTTCCTATCAATCCGAGCGGGGGCCTGTTGAGTAAAGGGCATCCGGTGGGTGCCACGGGGCTTGCTCAGGTCTATGAAATCGTAAAGCAGTTGAGGGGTGATGCCATCAATCAGGTAAAGAACGCCCAGATTGGTCTGGCTCATAACCTTGGTGGGACCGGGGCGGTCAGTACGGTCCACATCCTGAAGCGGCGATGAGCATGGCCTCGTTCGAGGCGTTCACATGTAACACCTGCAAGGGTCTGTTTGCCAGACCTCAATGTGTCTGCAGGCGATGTGAGACACCCACCATCCTGCCGGTCAACCTGTCGGGTCTTGGGACACTGACTTCTTTCACGACGATTCGGGTACCTCCGACCGCGTTGCAAGGACAGGAGCCGTACGACATCGCGGTGATCGATCTGGAGGAGGGGATGCGGGTCACGGCGCGGCTTGCCGCCTCGATCGGGAAGATAGTAGAGATCGGTGCGCCGGTAGCTTTTGAAGAGATGCTTCCATATGGGCCAGTCTTTCGGCTGATCGAAGAGTAGATATGGGCGATAACGTATTGACGACCGCCGGGATTCAGATGAGCTGCGGGGCTGACCCTGTGGCCAATCTGGAACGAGCGCTGGAACTCGGCAGGGTCGCAGCCGAACGGGGCGCGAAGATCATCTGTTTTGCAGAGTGCTTCGCCTGGCCCTGGTTTCCCCGTCAGACAGATCAGTCACAGTTTGCCTTGGCCGAAGCGGTGCCTGGTCCGCTCAGCTCGGCGATTGCCGCATTTGCGCGGGACTGCCAAGTTGCTGTGGTGGCGCCGATCTTTGAGCGCGGTGACGATATTGCCTATTACAATACCGCCCTTGTATTTGATGCCGATGGGACCTTGCTGGGTCGCTACCGGAAAAATCATATTCCACAACTTCCGAACTATCAGGAACGGTTCTATTTTCAACCCGGGAATCAGGGATTCCCCATTTTCCGTACTCGGTACGCGACGATTGGTATCCAGATCTCGTGGGACAATTTCTTTCCTGAGGGATCGCGCCTACTCGCGCTTCAGGGGGCTGAGGTGGTCTTTGCGCCGATGTCCGCCTCGGTGGCTGCATCGTCTGCCAAGTGGGAGCGGGCGATTGTCGGCGGCGCGGTCTGCAATGGGATCTTTATCTTTCGGGTCAATCGCATCGAAGGCGAGGACGGGTTACCGTTCTATGGCAGAAGCTTTTGCGTTGATCCGAATGGTGACTTTGTCGTGGAGCCGAGCGGAGCCAGCGAAGGGGTGATCCTGGCTGAGATTGATATGAGTTGGGTCAAGACGGTTAAGGAGATCTGGCCCTTCTTCCAAGAGCGTCGACCCGAGATCTATACAGGATTGGTCTAGTAAAAAGGTTGAGAGAACACCATGGCGTTGATCGCACCCTTTAGAGGATTACGGTACAACCCCGAGCTCGTCAAAGAGCTGAGTTCGGTCATGGCTCCGCCCTATGACGTCATTTCACCGGAAGGGCAGCGAGCCTTGTACGCCCGCCACGAACAGAACGTCATTCGTCTGATCCTTGGTGAGACGCTGGCGGGAGACGACGCTGAACGGAACCAGTACAGTCGCGCCGGAAGTTACTTTCGCCAGTGGCAAGCTGAGCAGGTGCTGGTCCGCGATGCGGCGCCCTCGGTCTACCTGTATCAGCAGACCTTTCAGCTATCCAGCGCAAAGATGCTGACGCGATACGGCCTGATTGGACTGGTTCGTCTGGAGGAGTTCGGCAGTCGTACGGTATTCCCGCACGAGCGAACATTGGGAGCAGCCAAGGCGGATCGACTGCGTCTGATGCACGCCTGCCATGCGAACTTGAGTTCTGTCTTTGGCATCTATCCGGGCCGCTTTCCAGAGCTGGATCGACTGGAAGCTGCCGCCGAGGAGTCAAAGCCGATCATTGACCTCACCGACTGGGATAACATCTGCCATCGGGTCTGGATCTGTCAGGATCGTGAGGCGATCGGAAGACTGCAGGCGGAGTGTACGTCAACGCCGATCTTCATCGCGGATGGCCATCATCGATATGAGACAGCGCTCCACTTTCGGGATCTCATGCGGGCGAAGGAGCAGGGTGATCCCGCCAAGACGCAGAGACGACCCTATAACTACGTTATGATGACGCTGGTCAGTGCAGAAGATCCAGGCCTGGTCATCCTTCCGATTCATCGTCTGCTCAGACATCTTCCAGGCGGGAGCCTGGACGGATATCTGGCCCAACTGACCCCGCAATTTACTATCGAGAGGCTGCCTGTTCCCAGCGACCCCGAGGCGGCTGCCTCGGCCCTGCTTAGCCGGCTGCGACAGATCAAGGACGGGATGCACTGTTTCGGCCTGTACGGTGGGGAGGGGCGCGCCTACCTCCTGACGCTTGCCGATGAACGAGTTCTGGAGGCCAAGGTAGAGGAGGATAAGCCACTCGTCTACAGACAACTGGATGTTACCATCGTTCAGACGCTTCTGATTGAGGGCCCATGGTCCAGGTACGGGGTGAACAATCTTTCCGAGGATGCGCTCAGCTATCATCATGATGCCACAGAGGCTATCCGGATGGTCCAGCAAGGGGGGTGGGCAGCGACCATTTTACTCAATCCAACCAAAATCACCGAGGTCCAAGCGGTGGCCGGGGCCGGCTTACGCATGCCGCCCAAGTCGACATTTTTCTACCCCAAACTCCTATCCGGTCTGGTGATACATCCCCTCATGTCCGATGAAGTGGTCGAGGCGTAGGCTGCTGGTAAGCGCTCAGCCGTTATCGCTCACATGTCGGTTTCAGGACGATCGCACATATGAATCTAAAAGACGATCTTCCGCTGATCTCAATTATCACCCCCTCCTTTAACCAGGGACGATTCATCCGGGATACCATCGAGAGCGTCCTGTCGCAAGACTATCCGCGGCTGGAGTATCTGGTGATGGATGGAGGTTCCACCGATGAGACCCTCGATATTCTACGTGGCTACGGGGACCGCATTGCTTAGAGATCGGCGCCTGATCAGGGCCAGGCGGATGCCGTGAATGCAGGGCTCCGACTGGCCAAAGGCGAGTTTCTCGGCTGGCTGAACTCTGACGATACCTATCAGCCCGGTGCGGTGAGTGCCGCGATGGAGCATCTGGCCACCCATCCTGAGACGGCTGTCGTCTACGGAGACGCTCATTATATCGACGAGCAGAATACAGTAATCGGAATCTATCCGACCGAGAACTTCGATTTGGACCGATTGGCCCACGCCTGCCTCATCTGCCAGCCGACCGCCTTTTTTCGTCGTTCAGCGATCGAAGCGGTCGGGGCACTTGATGTACGCCTTAAATATTGTATAGACTACGACCTCTGGATCCGGTTGGGACGACTCTTCCAACTGCAACGGATCCCTGGATTTGTAGCCAACACACGACAGTACCCGCAGACGAAGACCTGGTCGCAGCGAGACAGGCTCTTTGCGGAGCTGTGTGAGGTGACGCAACGCTCCTTTGGATTTACCTCTCCCCACTGGCGGATCTGGCACACCTATGCGCGACTCAAGAGTTTTTCCTGGCCGATTGCGCGATCGGTGCTATATCCAGTCAAAGCGGTGTTGCGGAACGCACGTACGGGTGGCTCAGAGTGACGCTTCCTCCTAGCGATCAATCGACCAACCTTCTGGAATCTTCGCGCTCGGAGAAGGGAACCAGAATAAAGAGATTGTCGACTCACCGCGTACGAAATGTAAAGGGGTTTGTGACGTGCTATACTACAATAAAACGTATCCAATCAGTATTTAGCACAATAGAGTGGAGGATGCTCGTATTCTTGTGGATCGAAACAGATTTTTTGCGGCGCTACTGAAACATCTTCGAGGCCGGTTGGAGAAACTGGGCGCGAGGAGAATCTGGATGGGAAACGCATAGCACTGGGACCTGAAGCCTGACTAGGCGGCTGGAGAATGCTTCGACTGATGACCAACGAAGACCTGCCTATAATAGAGCGGTTAAAAGAGATCAGTGCCCGTTACCACATTGGGGCAGTGTATGCCTTCGGTAGTCGAGTGATCGAGGTTGCCGGCCGAGTGCGCGGCGAGGCGGTATCGCCACAGTACCCTGTATCGGATGTCGACATCGGGATACAGCCTATCCTCGACTATCGCCTGACGGCACAAGAGCGGGTCCGACTCTCCATCGAGTTGGAAGACCTGCTCGGCGTCGGCCGTCTGGATCTCGTCGTGCTGCCGGAGGCCGATCCGTTTCTGGCGCTGGATGTTATTCGCGGGGAACTGCTGTGGTGCGCCGATCCTGATGTACAGGCCGAGGATGAACTGTACATTTTGCGCCGTGCCGGCGACCTGGCGCCATACGCCCGTGAGCGCTGGCAATTGATCCTCTCAGGTAAGACGAAATGACCCCAGGACAACTGAGCGCTAAGATCATAGCAGAGCGCGTGGCGTGGATCCACCGGATGGTCGCCTCGCTCCGAAATCTGCCGGGATCCAGCCTTGCAACGTTTCAATCGGATCCTCGTAATCTTGCAGCAGCCGACTCGTATCTACGCCGGGCACTGGAGGCGGTGCTCGATCTGGGACGACATATCCTGGCAAAGGGGTTTGGGCGGGGTATCAGCGAATATAAAGACGTCGCCAAGGTTCTGGTAGATGTGGGTGTGCTGGATGAACCCCATGGGGCACTACTCCGCGACCTCGCCGGCTACCGGAATCGTCTGGTGCACTTCTACCACGACGTCTCCGATCTGGAATTATATGAAATTCGCACCAACAGACTTGGCGATATCGAGGGCCTTGTGGAGGCGATTCTTCAATGGATCAATGCCCACCCAGAACGACTTGATCGCGAACTCTGAGCATCATAAAGGTTAAGGCCAGGTGCGCCGTTGCTTAGACGCTTTCATGCGCGACGCGGGCGTTTAGGATTACAGCCCGCTACCCCTCGAAGAGGGACTGCGCAGAGCGATCAGATGGCATCGCCGACAGTCGATCAAAAGGGGGGATCACATGACTGACGCACTTACGAAAGATCACCAAACGGTTACGCCGGAAGGACAATCCATCCTCCCACTCATCCATGATGTGCGCATCCGCTATACCGTGACACATCCCGATGAACGCGGAACTATTTGCGAGACTTATAATCCGGCCTGGAACTTTTCCGATGTCCCTGTCGTGTATGTATACCAGGTGACCGTACGTCCACGGCGCATCAAAGGTTGGGTGGTCCATTATCAGCAGGATGATCGAGTGTTCGTCAGCCAGGGAACCCTGAAGTTCGTAATGTACGACCCTCGCAAGGAATCGCCCACCCATGGGATGCTGAATGAACTATGTATCAGCGAGCACAACCGAGGGTTGTTGTTTATCCCGCGCGGAGTCTACCATCTCCTTCAGGATGTGGGGACTACCGATGCGATGTTCATCAATATGCCGACACGCGCGTACAATCACGCCGACCCGGACAAGCATCGTCTCCCCCTAAACAACGATCTGATTCCGTATCGGCTTGACGACCGATTAGGCTGGTAGCGCAGGAGGCCAAAAGAGTTGATGGGCTCGTCCGCACCCCTGGTCAGCGTTATCATCGCGACGTACAATTGGAGCAGCGTCCTGCGCTATGCCATTCAGAGTGTATTATGGTAAACGTGTCAAGACTTCGAAATGCTGATTATCGGCGACGGGTGTACCGATGATTCCGAAGAGGTCGTAGCATCGTTTCGTGATCCCCGTCTTTACTGGCACAACCTTCCGCACAATTCGGGCATTCAATCCGCCACAAACAATGCGGGTCTGAGGCTGGCGCGTGGAAGGTATATTGCGTATCTCGGGCACGACGATGTGTGGTATCCCAGCCACCTGGCCCTACTCACTAAAGCGCTGCAGGAGACGGATGCCGGCCTGTCCTATACATTCGCGGTCATGATCGGCCCCCCGGACAGCGGGGTACGTGTATTAACGGGGTATGGGCCTGCCACCTTCGTCGGTTATGCACACATGCGAACTTGTCGGTCAGATCGGCGGCTGGAAGGATTAACGGACCCTGCGTATACCACCGGACTGTGAGTTCGTTCTTCGAGCCTACGATTACGGGACCCGTTTTACTGCTGTCAGTGCCCTTACTGTCTTCAAATTCAACTCGGCATGGCGTCCCAACTCGTACCGGGACAGACCATCGTATGAGCAAGCCGATTATATCCGGCGTATCCGGGAAGATCAGAACTTCCTGGCCGGTGAGTTGTTGGAAATCGCAGGCGCCTATGCCCTCAATCGATCTCGATCGCCCATTGAAGTATCGCCACCGGACGTGATTAATCAGATGCCCCCCTGGCTGGCTGGTTGACCAGTGGCGTCGGATTCGCGGACTAAAACCCATGTAAGGGCGAGTCCAACGTAGAGGGGTAGGTCTCCCTACCGAAGAGAGATCGAAAAGGATAGCTGATGGATTGTTTGCAAGGGAAGCGAATCATGGTAACCGGAGGCGCCGGATTCCTCGGCGCTCAGGTCGTACAGAAACTGAAAGCGCGGGGGTGCGGGGAGCTGTTTGTCCCCAGGAGCGCCCAATACGATCTGACGAGCGAGCAGAAGATCACCGAGGTCTTGAGAAGTGTCAAGCCTGACATGATTATCCATCTGGCCGCGGTGGTCGGCGGAATCGGCGCCAACCGAGAGCGGCCCGGAGAGTTCTTTTACAAGAACCTGATGATGGGGGTCCAGCTTATGGAGCAGGCCCGCCTGTACGGCATCGAAAAGTTTGTCGCGATCGGGACGATCTGCGCCTACCCGAAATTCGCCCCGATCCCATTTCAGGAAGATGACCTCTGGGACGGCTATCCGGAGGAGACCAATGCACCCTATGGGCTGGCCAAGAAGATGCTCCTGGTCCAGGCCCAGGCCTACCGGGATCAGTACGGCTTCAATGCCATCTACCTGCTGCCGGTCAATCTGTACGGTCCAGGGGATAACTTCAATCCCGCCTCGTCGCATGTGATCCCGGCCCTCATTAAAAAGTGCTGTGACGCTATCACCGCCGGTCAGCGAGAGATCGTCGTCTGGGGGACGGGAAAGGCCACACGGGAGTTCCTCTATGTCGAAGATACCGCCGAAGGGATCGTTCTGGCGACCGAGCGGTACAATAAGCCCGATCCCGTCAATCTGGGGGCCGGCTTCGAGATCTCGATTCACGACCTGGTCCACCTCATCGCCGAACTGACCGGCTTTACCGGGACCATTACGTGGGACACGACCAAGCCGGATGGCCAGCCCCGCCGCCGCCTGGACACTTCCCGGGCCGAGCAGGAGTTTGGATTCAAGGCCACGACGCCGTTCGAGGTGGGTTTGCGAAAAACCATCGAGTGGTATAGAACGGCATATCTGCTGGCATAAATTCGCTGGACTGATTGCGATCAAACGATGAGTACTGATGTTCACGGCTTTACCTTATGGTTTACCGGTCTTTCCGGGTCAGGCAAGACGACCCTGGCCCGACAGGTGGGGCGTGAACTGCGCACTCGAGGGCTCAAAGTTGAAGTGCTGGATGGAGACGTCGTCCGCCAGAACTTATCCAAAGGATTAGGCTTCAGCAAGGAACATCGCGATACCAATATCCGTCGGATCGGCTTCGTCTGCAACCTGCTCAGCCGAAACGGAGTAGTCGCTATTGCCGCGGCCATCTCACCCTATCGCGCGGTGCGCGACGAGGTTCGTGCCTCTCAGGATACCGGTCACTTTATCGAGGTATTCTTGGATTGTCCGATCGAGTCGTTGGTAGAGCGCGACGTCAAGGGACTTTACGAGAAAGCTCTTAGCGGAAAGATCGAGAGTTTTACCGGCGTGTCCGATCCCTATGAGCCGCCTGAGAACTCGGAGATCGTTCTGCACACTGACCGGGAGAGTGAAGAGCAGAGTGCGGCAAAGATTCTAACTTGGCTGGAAGAGAGGGGCTATGTACCACTCGACCACGAGCGCGCTTCGAGGTAACCACGCCCCTGAATCTCCGGATCCTTCGGTTTGGATAGAGTAGTTGAGATCCGAGATACGAAGGGCGACGTGAAGTGAGCCAAAGGAGAGTCTATATCGTTTCCTACCCTGGGTCGGGGAATACGTTGGTCCGATTGCTCTTGGAGCATGCGTTGGGCTTTGAAACGAAGACAGTATATCCTGGTGAGCCCCGGACCTTTCTTGAAACAGATGGGAACGCCCACTTGACTGAAAGCCCTGCACTCGCGCTCATAAAGACACATGCCAAATTCCTCGATGGAGCTGACGATGTGATCTATGTGTTGCGAGATGGACGTGATGCAACAGCCAGTTACTGGCACTATTTGCGAGATTGGGAGAAGAGGCCGAGCGGACACTTCACCGAATTCTTGCAATCGCTACATTCGAGTGGGAATTGGTGGGCCGACCATGTCTATGCATGGCTGGAGTTGGACCATCCCCACCGGGTCCTCTTGGTGCGGTATGAAGACCTCCACAAAGACCAGGAGCGAGAGCTGCGGCGAATGCTGGATTTCCTAGAGCTGGAACCGGTTCGCCAGTTCAGCGATTACGCGGCCAACCTCTCATTCGATCGCGTGCATGCGCACTTTTCCACATTTTATCGGTCTGGTCGGATTGGCGTCTGGCGCGAGACGTTCTCGCCGGATGACGAGAGGTTTTTTCGACAACACGACCTTGGCTTGCTCTCCAGGTATGGCTATGTTCGAAACAAGGAGTGTTCTTCAGGTGTCGATTCAGAAGGCGGAGGGTTAGCGGATGTGAAGACACCTCATAATCAATCGGGAGAGTCTGACGCGATCGAGATCTTGTTGAAATCCCAAATCCAGCGCACCATCGAGCTCGAACGTGCATTGGAAGAAAAAGAGTCAGTGATCCGAGAGCTTCACGCCGAGGCGGAACTCCGGCGAGAGAAGCTCGAGGAAATCGATCGAGCCCTCCAGCGAGAACGGGCTGAATGGGCAAAGGAACGGCAGGCATCGTCGGGGCAAACTTCTGTCCTTCCGGAGCGGCTACGCCCGTGAACCTAACTTTCTCATGACGAAGAAGCACAAGGCGAGGAACCGTCGGTGTCGTTTCCGGACCGTAATTCGTGGCATCGGACGTATGTGAGGTGAAGATGCTCCAGAAGGACAGAGTAGATGGTTCGGCGCTGAACCGAGAAGATGCGGCCGAAGATACTCCAACCATCTTTCACATCACACACTGGAAGGCAGGTTCCCAGTGGATTCACAAGATCCTGGTTGGGTGTGCGCCGGAGCGTATCGTCCAGCCGCAACTACATAATGTTCAGTTTCTGAACCGGCCTTTGCAGCCGGGGAAGGTGTATCCTACCGTATACGTCACGAAACAGCAGTTTGACAGCGTGCGTATGCCGTCACATTGGCGCCGATTTGTGGTGATTCGTGACCTTCGAGATACACTTATTTCTGACTATTTTGGTCTTAAGGTTAACCGTACAATCTTTGATTACAGATTTGCTCGGTGGCGCTTGGCGCTACAGTCGCTGAGCATGGAGGATGGACTCCTTTGTCTGATAAACGAATGGCTGCCACAATGTGCAGCGATCCAAGCCTCTTGGCTGCAAGCAGGTGAACGGCTGCTTCGATACGAAGACCTGCTGAAAAATGACGTGGACATCTTAGAACAGGTGTTGCTGGACGAGTGCGAGTTGTCGGTCTCCCGTAGGCGATTTCGAGATGTGGTCCTGGCTAACCGCTTTGAGCAGCTTACCAAAGGCCGCCCGCGTGGTCAGGAGGATGTGACCGCGCATGAACGCAAAGGCATTGCCGGCGACTGGCGCAATTATTTCAGCGAGCGAGTCACGCAGGCCTTCTGGGCTCGTTATGGCGGTCTGCTGGTAGCCACCGGCTACGAGGAGGAGCAGGCATTTCCCGGGAAGCATTATTTCAGTCTAAGTGATGCCGATCTAAGAAACACTATGGAACCAACCGCGGTCGAACGACTCCTGTCGGAAAGTATCCAGAATCTCACTGACCAGGTTGCAGAAAAAGAGAGAATGATCCAAGCGCTTTACGTCGAGGCCGAATGGCGACGAGAGGCGCTGGAGGCCGTAACGGCGAAATTGGATGCAGCCACTCAAGGGCCTGCTCCAGTACTGTTGGAAAGCTTGGCGGCATCGGTTGAACAAGCGTCCATGAGCCACACAGGGCAATCCCTCTCAGCGCTCTCACCGCGCGCTACAGTTGATCCAGCAGGCCCGTTAGTTTCGATCATCACGCCGTCGTATAATCAAGGCCGCTTCATAGAGGAAACGATCCTGAGTGTTCTCACCCAAGATTATCCCAATATCGAGTACATTGTGATTGATGGTGGCTCAACCGACAACACCCTGGACATCCTCAAAAAGTATGAGGGGCGGCTCACCTGGATCTCCGAGCCGGATCGGGGCCAGTCGCATGCCATCAACAAGGGCTTCCGAATGGCCAAGGGCGAGATCCTGGCCTGGCTGAACTCTGATGATACCTACCTCCCAGGAGCGATCAGTAAAGTTGTGCAACATCTCCAGGCCAACCCAGAGGCGATGATGGTGTATGGGGAGGGGTATCTTATCGACGAGCAGAGCCGGGTGAAGAGGCGGTTTCCATATACAGAGGCGTTCAATCTGTGGAAGCTTGTCTATCTGTGGGATAATATTCTCCAGCAGACGGCTTTCTTCCGACGCCAGGTCTTCGATCATATTGCCCTTCTGGACGAAGAGTTGAACTATGCGATGGATTGGGATCTTTGGATCCGGATCGGTAAGAAATTCCGAGTCGATTACATCTCGGAGTATCTGGGTAATCTCCGTGAATACCAGGAGGCCAAAACCTTTTCCGGGGGCATCACGCGCTTCAACGAGCTGGTGTCCTTGATGAGGCGGCACGGGAGCAGGCGATTCCCACCAGGATATTTTACCTATGGCTTCGGTACCTACAACAAACGTGTGTTTGGCCGCCTGGCGCATCAATATCCATACGCGTACCGGTTCTTGTTTTCGGGGTCTTCGCGTAATCGAGTGGGTAAATTTCATGGTTTTCAGAGCGCCGGGAGCATTGATGTGAGTATTTTCAGCCGCAGATATTCCTCATCGCGCAGCCCGTATGCACGGCGCTGGATAACCCGTATCTTGTTGTTGAGCCCTCGACGAAACCGAGCGAGACCTTGTGCTCCGGCTTGCAATACGCGGCGATGCCATCCCAATGACGCTCGATCATCTCGGCAAATTTCTCGTAGGGTTTCAGGCGCTGCCACTTCAGGCTGGCTTTCCAGTTCTCGAAGAAGCGCCGCGCCCAGCCTGCCGTGTTGTAATCCCACAACTGGCCAAACGACTCTTTCAGCAGGTACGCCGTGTTCAGCCGCCTGTTTGCCGCCAGCAAGGTCTTCAGGGAACGTCTGCCATCCAGCGTCAGATTCTCGCGGCTGGAAAGCAGCACGTATTTCTGCCCCTTGATGTAGCGCCGGTCCTCGCCCTGAAGGCGCGCGTATTCCATCTTTCTGACCTTGTCCAGGGCGTCGTTCAGATGCCGCATGATGTGAAACTTGTCGAACAGGATGGCGGCCTGAGGCGCCCGGTCGTTGGTCGCATTGCGGAAGGGTTTCCACATATCCATCACGGCAAGACGGATGCCTTTGGCTTTCTTCTCGCCAAGCCAGTCATAGAACTGCCGCATGCTGTCCTCCGAGCGGTCTTCTCCGCCAAACCAGATCGGGCGCCCGCGGATCAGGTCGCTGACCACGATGCGGTAGCTGTGCCCTTTGCGGATCGAGATTTCGTCGATGCCGATGGCTTTGGGCGCCGGGAGTCCGGCGCGTTCCAGTTGGGCCGCCATGTATTGCTTGTCCAGTGCCTTGACGGTGTGCCAGTCCAGATGCAGTTCTTCGGCAACATCCTTGATGGTGCTCGCCCGGCAGCGCCTGCCCACGTACCAGGCAAACCGCTTGGTATAGAAGGGATTGTCCGCAAGGAAATCGAGTCGTTCGCGTTTCACCGTACCGCAGTTCCGGCAGCGCACGCGCCGGATTTCCAGCTCCAGATAGATGCGGGTGTCGCCGCAGGAGAGGTCGCGCACCCGCCGGGGCTTCTTGTCGTACCAGCCGGAATGCGTACTGCCGCAGGTGTTGCAGACGGTTTTTTTGAGCGGCGGACGAGCGTGATGACCCGCGCCTTGTGGTCGCCAAAGACACCCCGGACAGTTTCCAGCGGCCGGACACCGGGAAAGCGATATGCGTCGAGCAGGCGCTTGCGCTTGGTTGAAATAGCCATTGAGACATCCTCCCATTGTCCGCGACAGGTACAGACCGGATTTTACCAGATGCCACAAGGATTGCAGAGGATTTCATGTTACATTCCACCCACTCGATTACGCGAAGACCCTTTTAACTGTTATACACATCTGCGCCTTCACTGCAACGGCGCAATCTTCTTGAGGCGCTGATCGAGGATCTCAAGGACATAAAAGCCGTCACGCACCTCGCAGGTATCCTTATCATCAAGAGGCGTCAGGCCCAGCGGTTCGTCAACCTCGACCGGTGAGAAGCACGTGGCGGAGGACCCCAGTTACATCCGCCCGACTGAGGTCCCGCTTCTATTGGCGATCCTTCAGAGGCTACGCGACGGCTACAGAGTCTCCTCAATTTTCAGTCAAGGTGACTGCTTAGAAGACAAATCCTTCCTTGGCTTATCCGGATCTTTAGAGAAGTGCCTTCAGGGCGTCGAGAGAGAAGAGGGTGTGGGGCGGGAGCAGATCGCCGATGACGCCGAGCGACAAATCCGCAAGATGTTGACGTCGGCGGAGCAGTCGCGCGACAGTATTGGCCACACCGGGGCGACGGATGATCATCTGTAGCGCGGCGCGCAGACGTTGCCTGCTCGCCAAGGTCGTACGCTGTTCAACGTCAAATCGTTCAAGGTGAGCCTCTGTAAGACCGTCATCACCGTCAGCAAAGGCTGAGGCGATCTCGCTGGCCGCGAGCGTCGCGCTATTAAGGGCGTGACCGACCCCTTCACCGGTAAAGGGATCGTAGAAGCCTGCCGCGTCTCCAATCAGTAGCGCGCCGGCTTGAGCGCTGCGACTCGCTCGAAACGCCAGGGGACCGAGGCATCGGACCGGCCCGCGTCGCGCCGCATCACGGAGTACGTTGAGCGTAAGAGGAAATGCTCGCAGTGTATCATCGAACAGCTCATCGAGCTGCCCGTGTCGATGTTGTACGATCCCCTGATCTACCACAATGGCGGCGTTGGTTAGTCGCTCGCCAATCGGATTGAGGATACAATACGACCGATCGCCGAGCGAGATCATCCCATGATCCCGTAGGGGCACGTTGCAACGTGCCCCTACATAGTAGGTGACCAGCGCCATTCGATGTAGTGTTGGATGAGGCCGACGAAGATCGAGCCGTCGAGCTACGACGGAGTCTCGGCCATCCGCGCCTATGACGATTCGGCCTCGATACGTCTGCGGTCCGCCCGGACCAATCCCCGTGACGCCGCCTACACGTCCGTCGTTCCAGATCAGATCAGTGACGCGAAATCCCTCAACGCATCTGACCCCAAGGCGTCGAGTCCAGTTCAGCAGCAGGCTGTCAAGGACAGTTCTGGAGATGGACAGTGCGAAGGGGGGAGTTCTATTGGCCTCAGTGGTAACGGGAAACGCGGCTGTAAAGGTCGTGCCGTCAGGGGAGGTGACCGTCATGCCTCGCAGGTGCTGTGCCCCGGCTGAGCATACGAGATCGAGCAGGTTAAGCTGTTCAAGGATCCTGACGGTTCCCGGACTGAGGTAGTCGCCGCAGATCTTCTCGCGGGGGAAGGTCGCCTTGTCGAGCAGCAGCGTCTCAATCCCGCGCTGCGCCAGAAGACCGGCCAGGACCGAACCGGCCGGCCCGGCTCCGACGATGATTACCGGCTCGCCGAATTGGTGAGGGCGATGCGGAACCATGGGTGGTGGCTCAGCCGTACATCGGTTAGACCGGCTTTGATCGCCATGCGGCGCAGCTCCTGGGGCCTAAAACCGCGAAGGACCGACATTGGGCCGTCGTGGCGCGTCAGGCGATTGCCGGACAGCAACCGTGTAGTCAACGCAGTCAGCACACAGGCGAGTCGGCTGCGCAGCAGGTCGTTGACCAGCAACCCGCGTCGAGAGACCCGCGTCATCTCCCGCAACAGAAGGATACCCTCTGCCTCGTTCAGGTGATGAAAGAAAAGAGAGGCAATGACGTAGTCGAAGCTGTGATCCGGATAGGGGAGAGGCGGCGCGTGTGCCGGCCGCAGTTGGATCTGCGGGAAGTCGGTCGACCATTCGGCCGCTGCCGCCAAAACCTGGTCGTTCTGGTCTACGGCTTCAATGGCGACAGTAAGCGTGTGTCTTTTGGCCCAACGGCAAATAGCCCGTGGAATATCGGCGCCCCCAGTCGCGACGTCCAGGATCGTAACGGGACTCTGCGGTTGCTCTCCTATCATTCGACTGAGGTGAAACAAGATCGTACGCACGCCGCCGAAATATCGGTTCAGCCGCTCCAGGTCGCGCAGGTTCTCACGGATCTCCTCATCGGAGTTGTCCCGGCGGTCCAGCAACTCCGCGGCCCCTTGCAAACGGGGGAAGGGCAGCAAGGCCGTTACCATCGCAGCAGCGCCCCTTCCGCGCAGAAGCCTGGGCCAAGCGCAATCATCACGCCGAGGTCCCCAGGGGATGCCTGTCCTGAGTTGACGACCTCGTTGAGGACGAACAACACTGTGGCCGACGACATGTTCCCGAATTGCCGAAGCACCTGGCGGGAAAAGGCCAAATCGGCATCACACAGTCCCATCGTCCGCTGCGCCCGTTCAAGGACTCCTCGGCCGGCAGAGTGCAGCACCCAGAACCGGATATCCTCTTGCTTAAGGTGGTAGTGATCGAGTATTGCCTTTGTCAGACCTTTCATCATGGTGCCGCCGATCCCTCGGATCTCCTTGGACAACAGGATTCGAGGTCGTCCGTTGGGGTAGGTAAACCCCATCAGATCAAGGTACTCTGAACGGACCAGGCTCATGTGGCCCATCACCTCAATCCCGCTGCCATCGGATGTCATGACGGCCGCCGCGGCCCCGTCCGCGAAGATTGCATTGGCCACCGCGGTTTCGAGGGAGTCATCAAAGTAATAGGTTGAGGAACAGATCTCGACAGAGACGATCAGCGCTCGATGATCAGGAAAGGCCAGGAGATGGTTGTATGCCTGCTGCAGCGCAATCATTCCGCTGGCGCAGCCCATATCGCCGACGTGTACTCGCTGGACCCGTTCCTTCATCCTGAATTCGCGGACGAACTGGGCGTCCAGATTGGGACAGAGGCGGCCCGTACATGTGGTGGTCACCACAAAGTCGATCTCCCCCCCCGAGCATCCTGCCTTTTCCAAGGCGCGCTGGATTGCCTGGCAGCCGATCTCAACACTTCCCTTGCGGTACCGGGCGCTGAGCTCGTCCGTGGTCTCAGTGGGGCGAAACGTAGCCCTGTCCACGTAAAGGTGACGGTGCTCGATGCCGCTGTGGAGAAAGAAGCCCCGCCGTCGCTCGTCGGTATAGGGTGTGAAGGCCAGAAGCTCTTCTTGGGAGAAGGACGTAATGGGATTGGCGGTTTCGAGGGCGATGATCCTGGGGTTGGGCATGTGTAGACCTCCTATTGCTTTATTTTTGACCCATCACGGGTGGCTGTCAAGCAATTATTCGGCTCTTCGCTGTGTTGAGTAGGCGACGTCATCGAGCATACTCCGTCCCGCGCGGCATATCGATCCCACCTGCGCTACTGGGCCTGTGTGTCGGTGCCCGGTGTGTGGAGTCGATGGGATCGAGACCGGCAACACGACGGAGGAGGCATGACAGCGCCGGAAGTTCTGTCAAGATACGGTGTGCCTGGATACCCGAAGGGTTATGGGATAAACCGAGTTGATCCCATAACGAAGGTATGCCATAGTGAGATACACGAGTGAAGCGACGCGACTGGGACCCCATGTTGTATAACCTGATGACCGCGCATGCTTCGCGACATTCACATCGCTAATGGGATTAGCTCCTCTTGGGCTCAAGACATGTCTTAAAAAATGTTTACTACAAAAACGTATAGAGAAGAGTTTGAGTATTTTAAGGAGAAATACGACGAGAGCATGGAACGCATGTTCGCGGCCGTCAGCGATCTCTATGCCGAATATTGGAATGATTTTTTTCATTTTGCGCTGTTTCAGGATGAACATGAAAGTTGGGAATCGGCTTTTGCGAATACTCACAAAAAATATCTCGAAGCTCTCCGGATACGCGATGCTCGTCATGTGCTCGATCTGGCTTGTGGGAGAGGCGGTTTTACAAATCTCCTTGCTGAAAATACTGCCGGTGAAGTGTTGGGGATCGATATTTCTCGTTCACAGCTTTCGCATACCGATAGATTCAAGCGCGCGAACTTACGCTTCAAGCACCATGACATCATGAAAGTTGATGAACTCGGACAAATGTTTGACGCGGTCGTGTGTATGGACGCCGAGTGCTATTTGCCGGACAAAAGAGTTGCTGTAAAAAAAATCTCACGAGTGATGGAACCGGGCGCTCGCCTGCTTCTGCTCGGATGGTGTAAGCAGAGCGGGCTCAACCCCCTCCAGGAAGAAATCGTCTTGCATCCGTTTATGAGATACTGGGCTATCCCAAGCCTTGAAACGCCGGACAATTACAGGAAATATTTTGAGCAAAGTGATTTCAAGCTCATCGAGTGTACGGACCTTAATGATCAAGTCAAGAGAAACTGGGAGTTTGGTTATGAGTCAGCATTGCGCGGTGTGAAGACGCTTTCGCATAAAGATATTCCGCGCCTCATCTGGAAGCATATGACATTGGGGAGCGATGGGGTCAGGCTTATCAAAGAGCAATTTCCGGCTGCTATCTACATCAAGGTCGGCTATGATACAGGTTTTCTTCGCTATGTCTATTTCCTGGTAGAGAAGCAGTAGAGCTTCCCCTGTGGGACCGAAGTCTGGAGCGCCTGCGATGAACATCCTGCTGCTCTCCATGCCTGATTCATTCGAACACATGCCGACGGTGGCCATTCGGATGCCGAACGCCGCCCTCACGTCACTCGCCGGCAATATCGATCCCCATCACCGAGTCGCCGTGGCCGATCTGATCCTTGTCCAGACGCGAGTCCGCGAGACCGTCGAGCGTCTGATGCGCGACATCGATCCCGACGTGCTCGGCCTGTCCGTGATGACCTTTCAACGCAAGACCGCGAAGAAGATCATCGACCTCGTGCGTGCCCTCAGCCCCAATGTGCCCGTAGTTGTCGGCGGCTACGATCCGAGCCTGGCGCCCGAAGCCTATACTGACCCGTCGCAAGGAGCGGTCGACTTCATCGTGCGAGGGGAGGGAGAAATCACCTTCCGCGAACTGCTGCGCGCCATCGAGCATCACGGCGGATACGACCGGATCGTCGGCCTGTCATACAGGAGCGGCGACCAGTTCTTTCACAACCCGGACCGATCGATCAGCGACCTGGAAGGCGGCGAGATACGGCTGCCGAACCGCGACGCGCGGGTACTCCGTGGGTATACTACTCTAGGCCGACAGGTCGATGTCATCGAGACCTCGCGCGGCTGCACGTTCGATTGCAGCTTCTGTTCGATCATTGAGATGCGCGGCCGCAATTTCCATACCTATCCTCTGGACCGGGTCGTAGCGGATATCCGCGATGCGTACAACCACGGTGCGCGGGCAATCTTCATCGTCGACGACAACATTATGCTCAATGTGCGAGGATTTGAGGCGCTCTGCCGGGCGATCATCGATGCTGGGCTCCATACGATCGACTACACAGTGCAGGCGATGACCTCAGTCATCGCCAACCATGGCGAACAGCTTGCGCCGCTGATGCGCCGGGCGGGCTTTCGCTACGTCTTCCTGGGGATCGAAAACATCCTCGATGAGGACCTGGCGTTTCTCCGCGCCCGCTCCAAGAATACCCGGCGCGAGGACGGCCGCAAGACCGGCAATGCCGCGACCGCCGCGATCGACTACCTGCACCGGAACAAGATCTACGTGATCGGCGGGCTGATCATCGGCAACCCCACCGATACCCGCGCCTCCCTCGAGGCCAACCTGGAGTTTGCTCGATCGTATGTCGACTGGCCGTTTATCCAGCACCCAACCCCGTATCCGCGCACACCGATGACTCAGGAGTTTCGCCGGCAAGGCCTGATCGTCAACGAACGACTCGAAGAGTACGACGGCACGACCGCCGTCGTGCAGAGCAGTTATCTCTCTGCTGACGAGATCGAGTTTGTACGGTGGCAAGCCGACCGGTGGGTGAAGCTTCGCCATCTGCCGGTCGCGTTCGCGCACAGCCCCCTCTTCGTACTCCGCAATTGGCCGTGGATGCTCGCCCACCTGTTTCGCGGCAGCAGTCTCAAGTCGATGCTGGGACTCGAAGACTCGCGCCAAGCCTTCGCGCGCTACCGCGCCCTCCGGCAGACTGAGCGGGAGTATCTGTAGCGCATCCATCCACCTAGTGTCGTGTTACAGTAACAGCCTTCCAATTCCGTTCGCCCTGAGCCTGTCGAAGGGTGTAGAGATTTCAATGAGTTCCGTTCATGGATTCGACAAGCCTGTCCTGAGCCTGTCGAAGGGCTCACCACGAACGGATTGTAAAGAGATTGTTGTGACACTACACTAGTACGGAGGCCGCGGTTCCACCACTCCTTTACTGCTCTGCTCTGCGGGCGAAGCCGACACACCCTGCGACGAGCTCTCCGGTTGTGTCGCCGAGACGGGCGGTGCATACTCCGGACAGAGGGTGTTGATCCATACCCCGCTCGGGTCGTAATGCCCGCATGGCGAGTAGTGCTGGTACTGGTACACCGGAGTATAGGCCGGGTAGTATACCGAGTATGGATATGAGTATGGATAGGGGTAGGGATACGGGTAGGCGAACGGGTAGACCGGGAAGAACCCGCCGACACCTACACCAAAGAAGAAATGATTGTGGAATCGATGGTGGTGGAATCCGTGACGAAGTCTGTTCCCATCTCCCCCATGGAGGCCACCACGGAACCCGTGCCCAATACCCCCGCGGGCGCCGCCGTGAGATCCGCCCCGTGCTTCAGCAGATGGAAGGACAACTACCGTGAAAACCATCCAGAGCAGGGCGATCGCCAAAGCGATCAGTCCCCATTTTCGGAATCCTTGCCTTACCATTCTCTTGCTCCCTTCCTGCCGAACCTCTCCCCGAGAGGCTCCATATTTAGTCTTGTTCTCTTGTAGGCCCCTGTCAAGGCATTAGTCCGGACAAGAGGCCGCTCGGCCTTTACATATTTCCCTTGACAAGGATCACGTCATATTGAAATATCGCCCAGTATTTGAGGTGAGGTTCTGCCTTATTTCCCGCCGATAACGTCCGTATATGCCGGCTCAAAGGTGTGACATAACAGCAACCAATCTCTACCATGCCTCACGCGTCTTTTCAGTTGTCGCCGATGAGACTAGGTGGCGGTAGATGAGTGACATGACGGGACCATTACAGCGCACCCCTCTGTCCGAGATCCATCGCCGACTGGGTGCCAGGATGATTCCCTTTGGCGGCTGGGAGATGCCGGTACAGTATGCCGGAATCCTGGAGGAACACCGTGCCGTCAGGGAGCAGGCGGGCTTGTTCGATGTCTCGCACATGGGGGAGATCGAGATTGCTGGGCCAGGCGCTCTGGAAGCCATTCAGTTCCTCACCTCGAATGATGCGTCACGGCTCTCCGTTGGAGAGGTACAATACGCTGCCCTTACCACCCCGGAGGGAACATTCGTCGACGACATTACCGTGTATAAGTTTGCGGACGACCGCTACTGCCTGACGGTGAACGCTGCGAATATCGACAAAGACTTTGCCTGGATCTGTGAACACGTTATTTCAGATACGAAGGTCAGGAATATCAGCGATGACACAGCCCTCCTGGCCCTCCAGGGACCCAAGGCGCAGCAGATCCTGGAGAAGTTGACCTCTGTAGAATTAGGATCGCTGCGATACTTTCGGTTTGTCGAAGGGCAAGTCGCCGGTATCGATTGCTGTATCTCCAGAACAGGGTACACCGGGGAGGATGGATTCGAGATCTACGCCCCTCCGCAGCATGTCGCTGCCCTGTGGAATGCCATCTTCGAGACGGGGAGGCCGGTCGGCCTGCAACCCTGCGGCCTTGGGGCCCGCGACACGCTGCGCCTGGAGGCCAAGATGGCCCTGTACGGTCAGGATATCGACGACCGCCATACCGTTTTGGAGGCGGACCTCGGGTGGATCGTCAAACTGGAGAAGGGACAGTTTATTGGATGTGAGGCGCTTGCGCGGCAGAAGGCGAATGGAATCAGTCGGAAGCTGGTTGGGTTCGAAATGTGCGGCCGAGGGATTGCCCGTTCCCACTATGCTATGGTGAAGGACGGTGAACCGATCGGCGAGGTCACCAGTGGCGGGCCTGCGCCCTCGCTCGGTAAGAATATCGGGCTGGGATATGTGGCGGTACAGTACGCGGCGATCGGAACCGAGTGCGACATCATCATCCGCGGCCAGCCCGTAGCCGCACGGGTTATGAGGACGCCTTTCTATCGGCGAGCACGTTGAGAATCCTGACGATGGTTGATTATAGATCGCTGAACGCTGACGGCTGATCGTTGAAATCGGAGGAGGTAACGATGATCCCTGAGGGGCTACATTATACAAAGGCGCATGAATGGATCAAGGTTGAGGGCGATCGTGGACGCATCGGGATCACCCACTTTGCCCAGAGCCAACTCGGATCCATCGTCTTTGCGGAGTTACCGCGTGTCGGGCGGATGCTGCGTCAGATGGAAGCGTTCGGTGTCGTGGAGTCGGTAAAGGCGGTTTCCGATCTCAACTGTCCACTGACCGGTGAGGTGATCGAGGTCAACTCCTCACTCGAATCGACTCCAGAGCAGATCAACGCCGATCCCTACGGAAGGGGATGGATGATCGTGGTCACGCTCGCTGATCCCAGAGAGCTGGAGAATCTGATGAGCGCTGAGGAGTACGAAGCCTATCTGGCGGCGGAGGAGCATTGATGGAGTATATCCCGAACACGGAGGCCGACTGCCGTGCGATGCTGGATGCCATCGGCGTTCGGTCGAGCGAGGAGCTGTTTGCCGATATCCCCTCCAAACTCAAGCTTAAGCGAGGACTGAACCTGGCGCCGCCGCTGTCTGAGACCGGGCTGCGAAGGCACATGAAAGGATTGGCTGGTAAGAACGCAGACGTAGATCACTACTCCTCCTTCCTGGGGGCGGGCGCCTACAATCACTTCATCCCTGCCGCTGTGTCCCACCTGGTATTCAGGTCGGAGTTCTATACCGCCTATACGCCGTACCAGCCGGAGTTGTCGCAAGGTACGCTGCAGGCGATCTACGAGTACCAGACGCTGATCTGCCAGCTTACCGGTATGGAGGTCGCAAACGCCTCGATGTATGACGGATCTAGCGCCCTGGCCGAGGCGATCCTGATGGCGCACAGGATCAACGGCCGCCGGGAGGTGGTGCTGCCAGTAGCCGTCCACCCGGAGTACCGGGCGGTATGCCGCACCTATCTCAGCAAGTTGGATCTCCATCTGCATGAGGTTCCCTACACGGATCAGGGTGTGACCGACCTGAAACAGGTGAAGGCGGTACTGTCGGATCGTACCGCTGCCGTTGTGGTACAGAGCCCAAACTTCTTCGGAGTCCTGGAGTCGTTAGACGAGATCGCAGAGGCCGCTCACAGAGCCGGGGCCCTCCTGATCGTGGCGGTGGCCGAGCCGGTTTCGTTCGGAATTGTTCGATCCCCCGGCGAGTGCGGGGCAGATATTGTGGTGGGGGAGGGTCAGGCGTTCGGGAACCACCTCAACTTTGGCGGTCCCTACCTTGGCTTCTTTGCCTCAAAAGATGCCTACATCCGAAGTATGCCGGGTCGTCTGGTCGGACAGACCGTGGACAAGACCGAGCGAGTCGGCTACGTGTTGACGCTCAGCACCCGAGAGCAACATATCAGGCGGGAAAAGGCCACGTCCAATATCTGTACGAACGAAGGGCTCTGTGCCTTGGCAGCGACTGTTCACCTTTCCCTGTTGGGACGAGTCGGGCTCAGGGATTTGGCCTTACTGAACCTCCGCAAGGCAGCCTATGCCAAAGCAGCAATCTCCGAGCTTCGAGGCTTTGCGCTTCCCTTTGCAGGCCACACCTTCAATGAGTTCGTGGTACGGGTCAAAAGGCGGACTCCGGCTCAGGTGAATCGCGCGCTACTGGCCAAGGGGATTATCGGCGGCTTGGAACTTGGCCGATTCTATCCGGAGCTGTCGGATTGCCTACTCATCTGCGTAACGGAGCAAAGCGGCCGCGATGAGATCGATGCGCTTTGTAAGGCGATGAGAGGTGGGCGATGACGGACGAGATGCAACGTTCAACGCTCGACGTTCGACGTTCAGACGACGGAGAGGAGGGAGTCGGCGCGCGGGGACTCATCTTCAAGGAGCCGCTCCTGTTTGATCATGGATCACCGGGGCGGCGAGGCTGTACGCTTCCTGAGTGTGATGTCCCGGAACTGAAAGCGGAGCGGCTGCTGCCAAGGAAGTTTCTCCGGAGCGATATTCCAGGATTCCCAGAACTGTCCGAAGTCGAGGTTGTCCGACATTTCACGCGGCTATCGCAATGGAATTACGGAGTCGATACGGGCTTCTACCCCTTGGGTTCCTGCACCATGAAATACAATCCAAAGATCAATGAAGAGGTATGGCGACTGCCAGGCTTTTCCTGTGCGCACCCGTACCAGCCGGAGAGTCTGAGTCAGGGCGCCCTGGAGATGATGTATGAGCTTGAGCAGTACCTGGCTGAGGTGAGCGGGATGGACCGGGTGTCGCTCCAGCCGGCCGCCGGCGCTCAGGGAGAGATGCTAGGAATGATGCTGATCCGGGCGTACCTGGAATCGAAGGGGAGCCCACGGAAACGGGTCCTGGTCCCTGACTCTGCCCATGGAACCAATCCCGCAAGTTCTGCCATCTGTGGCTATCAGGTGCAGCAGATCAAGTCCGGTCCGAACGGCCGCCTGGATCCCAAGGCCGTAGCCGATGCGATGAGTGAGGATGTGGCAGCCATCATGGTCACCAACCCCAATACCCTCGGACTATTCGAGGACCAGATCGCCGAGATTGCCAAGATCGTTCACTCCAAGGGCGGGCAGGTCTACTGCGACGGCGCCAACCTGAATGCCATCATTGGGATCTCGCGACCGGGTGATACGGGAATCGACGTGCTGCATATCAACCTGCATAAGACGTTCGCTGTTCCGCATGGAGGCGGCGGTCCGGGCGCTGGTCCGGTCGGTCTTAAGGCGCATCTCGCGCCATTCATGCCAGTCCCGATCATCGAGAAGAAGGGGAAGCGATTTATCCTGAATCACGATCTGCCGTCAAGTATCGGAAGGGTGCATACCTTCTATGGAAACTTCGCGGCGTTGGTCAGGGCCTACGCCTATATCCGTTCGTTGGGTCCATCAGGATTGCGCCGCGTAGCCGAGGTGGCTGTGATCAATGCCAATTACATCATGAGCCAACTTAAAGATCACTACCATATTCCGTACAACAAGCACTGCAAGCATGAGTGCGTCTTCTCCGATGCGCGTCAGCTTCCGCACGGCGTCCAAACGCTGGACATCGCCAAACGATTGATGGATTACGGCTTTCATCCGCCAACCATCTACTTTCCCCTCATCGTCAGGGGCGCCATGATGATCGAACCGACCGAGACCGAGAGCAAGGAGACGCTGGATCAATTCATCGCCGCCATGAAGCGGATCGCCGAGGAGGCCGAGCGCGATCCGGAACTGGTTCGGTCCGCCCCCCACAAGACCAAGGTCTCGCGGCTCGACGAGGTCAGGGCCGCCCGCCAGCCGAATCTGCGCTGGAAGAGGAAGACGTCAGGGGAAGAGAGCGAGGGTTGAGAGGAGAGTAATCTCAGCAATTTGCTCGGCTACGACAAAACCGATGGCGCTTTGGCCCTTGGGAATCGTGCCGTTCGACGTATGCCGCTCGCAGGCAGTGATCGTGCCTTCTCATATTTTGAACAGGTCAGAGTGTGTGCCCATTCTCTCGAAGTGCATCCGATCGCCGGCGAGTCTGTAAACCAACAGCCAATCGGACTCGATATGGCACTCACGGCGGCCGATGAAGTTGCCGACGAGACGATGGTCACGGTGGATTAGATCCAGAGGTTCCCCTGCGAGAAGGCTACGGGCAACGCTCTTGAACTTCTCGAGGCTCTTGCCGCGCCGCCGGCATCTCTGTACGTCCTTGGTGAACTGCCGGGTATAAACCGGCGTGTACATCAGATGCCGAGCTTACGGAACATGTCGTCCGCATCATTACAGACGACCAGATCGCGTCCGGCCTCAGAAGCGTCGAATGCCCGTTTCGTGGTTGCTGTCGGAACGACGACATCGAACGGCAGTCCGTCACGAAGCTCAACCTGCCTGTAAAAAATGGTAATGGCTTGCGTTGCGTTCAGGCCCAATCGGTGAAAGACGGATTCGGCGTGATTTTTCAGGTCCGGTTCCAATCTGGCCCGCACCATTGCGGTCTTGCTCATAATATCACCTCCATTTCCTCAAGGTATTGTAGCGCAATTGGGGTACAGACACAAGTCGTCTCTTCCCGCTAACGACTTCGACCTCAGCGGCGAATGACGTGAGGCCGCTACAGCGAGCGGTAAGGCCGCTCACTGGCGGTCCACTACCTACAGGCTCGAATCATGGCCCATCCTTCTGGGGTAGTTGGGTAAGGATTCGGTCAGCCTCCTCGAGCTGGAACTCATTGAAGACATAGATACCCGCTTGCCGGAGGAGGGCTGCGGTGACTCCTTGCCCTGGAACCCTTCTGGAGGTAAACGTGCCGTCATATATGAAGGCTGTACCACAGGATGGGCTGCCCTCTTTGAGGACCGCGATACGAATCGACTGCAGTCGAGCGCACTCGAGCGCCTGCTGCGCACCGGCAACGAAGAAGGCGGAGACATCACGGCCGTTCACATCGAGGACCCTGCCCATGCCCGACAGGACGCTCGACCCACCTGCAGCCTCTGCGATCTCAGCGACCGGCCTCGGGACAGGCAACCCTCCCGCGACCTCCGGACAGAATGGCACGACGCGCCCTTCGCGTAGCCATCGTTGCAGGACGCTATTATAGCTCTGCTTGTGCTCACCGTTGTGACGAACGCGCTCACCCAATAAACATGCGCTTACCAATACTCGATGCATCGTAAGTTGTCCGTGAAGCGACCTAATCCTCAGGTTTAGACGCGGTCCTGTAGCAGCGTAGCGTAGGCGGAAGTGTCACCTGACATCGGTTGTTGGGCTTTACGTGGTTGGAGTCTTGCGGCGTGTTGCAAGAACAGAAGGGCGAAGCAACCGTTCGCCTCGCATGACACGCAGAATATAGATACGCGAACCTTCTTCACGATAAAAGACCCGGCATGGTGGCTCGACGATCTGTCTATAGCGCCACCCCTTGAGCTCCTGGGGCTTAGAACCGCTCTTGGGATGATCAGCAAGCTGGCCCACGCGCCGAAACACGTTCCGGACTAACATCTTCGACGCTTCCGGATTGTCCAAGGCGATATAGTCGGCGATGGCATCCAGGTCGCTCAGCGCTGGCTCGTCCAGATTACTTCAGTCATCGATTCATGCGCTTCTTGGCCTGCGCATGAGTGAGCGTACGCCCTTCCTCAACCGCTTTTCCCCGCGCGCAATTCCCTCGAGCCGGCTCGGACCTTGTCAGCTGCATCTGGGTGTTATCCGGATCCTCGCTCCGCTTGCCGTCACGCGGCTGACCGGTCGCGAGACGCCTTGCGTCCAGGGCCGTCAGCCCCTTCCTGTTACGAACAGAACACCCATGATGATGAAAGCGACGCCTGCCGCACGATGGATCCACACCTCGGGTATGCGCGTGCGACGGCTGCACCAACAACCACCGCGATGGCACTGGTCAGGATCAACGCTGCGGCCGAACCTAAGAATACGGTAAACCGCGAGTGCCCTGAGGACGCTAGGCTCAGTGTGGCGAGCTGGGTCTTATCGCCAAGTTCAGCGAGAAACACGAGGCCGAATGTCGACAGGAGCAACTTCAGGTCCAGAGTCGAGAAGAGCAACTTTATATCCATGTCTGCCTTGTCCCCATGTGCCAGGTCATTCGTCAGCGTGGTCAGGGGCCACCTGTAGAACCATGGCGGCGCGCCCCCCCATTTATTCGGATAACAGGTATTAGCCGACAGTTCTCAGATGGACCTTACGATATTGGCGCGTGAAATGCAACAATGGTACTCGTGACATACGCCTTGGAACATCATTAAACAAAACGCTTGCACAGGAACCCACTGTTGGATAGCCTGCTGGGTAGACCTGTGCATGATCTGTCACGTCTCGCTACAGCTCTGATTGGTCATGATAACGGAGGTAAAAGACCGATGCGGACAGCGCTCACGATCGCGGGCTCAGATTCCGGCTGATCTCAATACCTTCGCGTCGCTAGTCTGGTCCGCCCCGCACAAGACCAAGGTCTTGCGACTGAACGAGGTCAAGGCTACCCGCCAGCCGAATCTGCGCTGGAAAGGAAAAGCGGCGGAGACGGAAATCACGTGGTGGTGGGCGGCGTTACCACCCAATGCAGCCGCTTGCGATCTTGGACAGGATAGAAGGGATGAGAATCTGCCGCATCGCCCTTACACCGATCACAAAGATCTATGAGCTGTTTCCTCAGCGCGACTACCATCTGCTGTTCAGGCTGAGGGCGTTCGGTCACGAGATCCACGAGGTGAGAATCACTCCGGCGTGGCGCCCGGCGATGCCGTCTGTTGCGTACCTCGCTGCGCTACTCAAGGCGATTCCTCGGCTGGTTTTCATCAAGGCGGATCTTATCCTCGCCGATGGCCTTGAAGCGGCCGTTATCGCCTGGATGATTGCGAGGATAAAGCGAGTCCCTTTTGTATTCGATTATCGAGACCACTATTCCTTCCTGTATCGGCAGAGGCGCGGATGGCGAAATCTCAGGATCATTCAGTTCCTGGAGCGGTGGCTCCCTCGGATAGCTGATCTCGTGATTACCGTTGATGGTCGCTGCACAACTGCTTGCATAGAGGCCGGTGTCAGGATGGATCGCATCAGGGTAGTTTCGAATGGAACGGATCTGCAACTCTTTACTCCCGGACCAAAGGATCAGCAACTTCTGGCTCGATGGGGCCTGAGTGGTCGGCAGGTGATCCTTTATGTCGGCAAGATAACCCCCAGTTTTAACCTGCCGATGGTTCTAGAGGCCATGCGGGAGGTAGTTCAGCGCTACCCTCAGGCCTGTCTCCTCATTGTTGGAGATGGGACTGCGCTTTCAGAACTGAAACGACTGTGTCTGGAGCTGGGATTAATGAGGCATGTGGTCTTTACGGGCTGCCGCCCCTACAGCGAGATCCCAGCGCTGATCAGGTCGTCCGACGTGTGCGTCTACCCCTTACGCAGCGTGGCGGCTCTGGCCATCTTTGAGTACATGGCATGCGGGAGGCCGGTGGTGGTTCCTAATGCGGATTATGATCTCTCTCTGCCGGATGGGAGTTGCCTACCGGTGGACAAGAGTTCGCAGGGATTTGCTGGAGGAATCTCCTATCTGCTCAGCGATCCGGCCTTCGCGGATAAGATCGGCAGGAAGGCCAGGACGGTCGTTGAAGCACACTTTAATTGGGATCGACTGGCCCTCACGTATGAGGCAGCGCTTCAGGGGGTGGTTAAGGATCAGGCTTCTTCATGCCGTGCGAAGGGAGGATCGAGCCACCTCGTAGATGATGATAGAAACGGATATTGAAACATTACGGCAAGAGCTCGAACAGAGTGACCGTCTTGATCAATGGAAGGGATGGGGCCTGTTCCGATTCTCCCTCCAAATCCGCGCCCGAATCGCCGCTGGCCTGAGGCGACACCCGGCGCGGTCGATGTCGCTCATTGCGGTCACCGGGACCGACGGCAAGACCACCACCACGGAGATGATTGCCGCACTCCTTGCGGCTTCTGGGCGCCGGGTGTCATTGGTTAACACCCTCGGGGCCTCGATCGCCGGGCGGCGACTGGATCCCATGTGGCATCTGACTACCCCAGGACCGTTTGTTCTGCAGACTCTTCTTGCCTGGATGAAACGTTTCCAATCGGACTGGGTGATCATCGAGGCATCCTCGCATGGTTTGGCCCAGTGGCGCCTTGGCGGCCTCGTCTTCAAGGTCGGCGTCGTGACCAATCTGGCGCCTGAACACCTCGATTATCACCGCGACCTGGAGCGATATGTGAGGGCGAAGGGACGCCTGGTCAGGCAGGTGGCTGGATCCAACAGGGCCTCGACTGGTCAAGGCGTTGTCGTCCTGAACCGAGACGACCCTTTCTACAGCCGGTTCGCTGCCCTCCCCAGAAGCCGAGATGGAGATCTGGTGACCTATGGACTTGGATCCGAGGCGAACATAAGGGCCGATAACCTTGACCTCTCGGAGGAGGGCTCACGATTTGAGGTGCAAACCCCTTCGGCGAGATTTCCCGTCGAGATCAGACTTCCAGGACGCTTCAATGTCCAAAATGCTTTGGCTGCCGTTGCTGTAGGAAACTGGCTGCGGTTGGATCCGGTCGTGATGGCCGGAGGGCTGGCCGCGATGGCGCGACCCACAGGGCGGATAACGCCCGTCAGCAAGGGCCAGCCGTACAAGGTAGTAATTGATTTTGCGCATACCCCACAGGCACTCGAGCAGGTTCTTCGCTTGTGCCGGTTATGGGTAAGGGGCCGAATCATCCTGGTCTTCGGTTGCGCTGGGGAGCGGGATCCTCATAAGCGTCCGGTTATGGGGGAGATTGCGGGACGACTTACCGATTACATCGTGGTGACTAGGGAGGATAACCGCTCTGAATCTATTGCGACCATCAATCAGGCCATCGTTATGGGGCTGCATCGTGCAGGCCGGGTCGCCGAGATCGATTATGCGCTCCTTCCAGACCGCCGAGCGGCAATCCATCATGCTTGCGCCTTGGCCCAGGCCGATGATCTCGTGCTGATCACCGGAAAGGGACATGAGACGCTCCTGAATGTCGATGGGGAAGAGATGCCTTGGGATGAAGAGGCGGTTGTTCTGGATGCGATACGAAGACGCATGGGATTATCCTCGGTGTCACTGAGATGAGGAGGCTCATGTCCGGCTCGGGTATTGTATCTGAACACAGCGCGCATATCCCCTGGCGCAATCTGCTGCAGCATGCCTTGTCATTGGGCCCGCGGGTTGTCGCAGCGTATTTCGAACTTCTTCGCCACCAGTGGATATCTGAGCAGAAGATTCGTCGCCTTCAAGAGCGCGGCTTGGCGCGCGCGATTCGCCACGCCTATCGCGAGGCCTCGTTCTATCAGCGACCTCTTCCCGGGGAGCTCTGTAGAGTGGATCCTGATGTCTTTACTGGATTAAGCCGATTCCCTATCGTAGATCGGGATATCCTCGCTGATCATTGGAACCAGTTCGTGGCCCGGGACGCAGGCCGCCATGCCCCGAGGTCAAGGCGGACGAGCGGCACCACGGGTAAGCCGGTGGAGGTGCTGCTGGATCGCAGGACACGAGCCCTGAACGCTGCCTTCACGTTGATACGGATACAGTGGGCGGGCTGGAAACCCGGGGACAAGACGGTCTTCTTCAATGTCCCGCTTGGCTATTTTGGGAAAGGCAAGATCGACTTGGAGACCCCATACATGCTTGATGCGTCCCGAAAGACGCTGATGCTCAACGCGGCCCGCCTTGATGACCAGCGCCTGCGGCAGTTCAGTCGCCTAGTCGGAGAGTACCGCCCTAATATCCTTCGAGGATTTCCCTCAACACTGATCCTTCTAGCGCGCTTCATGGGTATCGAGAAGATAAAGATCCATCCTCGCGCAGTAATGACGGGAGGAGAATTAGTCCTTGACTGGCAACGGCGGTTTCTTGAGGGCGCATTCGGGTGTGCGGTCTTTGACTACTATGGAATGTGGGAGTCTGTGGCTGCCGCGGCACAATGCAATCGCGGTAGTTATCACCTGATGCCCGAGCTCGGGTATGTCGAGATCGTTCGCAACGGCCGTGCCTGCGGTCCCGGCGAGGTCGGAGAGTTGGTCGGAACCCACATGGTAAACTACTCAATGCCGCTCATTCGCTACAATATGCACGACCTCGCTGCATGGACCGGGCATCTCTGCCCGTGCGAACGGCAGGCGCCGACGCTGTCGATCATCGGTGGAAGAGGGCGTGATCTTCTGGTGACTAGGAACGGCTACGCTGTTGTCCAAGCCGGGCTGGCGACGCGGTTCGCCCCACCGCTCCCCATTGAGAAATTGCAGTTCTACCAGGAAAGGAAAGGCGAGGCCGTGATTCGGATCGTCCGCGGGAGCGGATACACTGCGGAACATACGCAGATGCTTCTCAGCGAAATCGAGAAGGAACTGGGTGACTCCATGACATTCTTGTGGGAGTATGTCGAGGATATCCCCAGAGGTCCATCGGGCAAATACCAGTTCGTCATGTCCCGCGTTCCCCTGGAGCTGTGACGCGGCACAATGGAACAGGCGCCGAAGTGATTTCGCCAAGCACTCATGCTTACGCAAGCAAGGTACTGTTCATGAGGCGAACCATCCGACGGGAAGGGTTGCGGGGAGTCATTCGACGGATAGGCCAACGAGTCCGCCTTTCGAGGGAAGGGCTTTTCTATATGCGTGTATTGACCAAGCCCCTCGATGGATTTCAACCACTATTGCCTCTATACTTGAAGCGATTTACTGGACCGACAGTTGAATTCCGTGCGATCCATCGCACATTCACTGATGACACGGCGTTTGCGAATCGCTTCAGCGGAAGAGTATTTTGCGACGTGGCCTTCGTCTATGACGTTCCCGTCGCTTTCCTCTGGACCAGTCTGGGTGACTGTGAGGTCCCATCCCTCAACGCTACCCTTCGGCTAGCACTGAAGGATGCCTACTTAATGGAGGCGTATACTAAGCTGGAGTACAGACAGAAGGGGATTTCAGTATTCCTGCGGAATTCGGTGTGCCAAGAGCTATCCGCGTTAGGCTACAATAGGCTGTTTGGTTTGAGCGACATTGGAAACCGGCCGATGATACAGTTAGCGGAGAAGACGGGATTCGATCCATACTATCTCATCTCGACCCGTCGACTGGCCCCCTTTGAGCGGCTAATCGCTACGCCCTACCGTCCGGAGTTCGCTGGTGCCCTTCGTGTGGAACGGGTGGGACGGGGGCTATTGCCGTTTCGGCGTCCTCGCTGGACTCTCACACTCACGCAGCCCGACACGGACGTCTCATCGGTCGAATAAACCGCTAATCGACTAGGGAAGCCAAATGGAAAGCATCGAGGAGTTGAGAAACGCTCCTTGGTTTGAACTCCTCCGCCGGGCTCGCGAGTCCTGCGGAGGAGTTCATTCTGCGCTATCTTCAAATGCTGCGGCGCCATCGGCAGCATCCTGAGTTGATACGCCGCTACCAGGAACGACGGCTCGAACGAATCCTTCGGCATGCTCTAGTACGAGTCCCTACCTATCGTCTCTGGTCTGATACGGTAACCGTTCCGCTCCAGAGAGATGGGTGTCGAGTACTCACATCGTTTCCCCGTATGGACCGGTCGTCGCTGGCGGACCGGTGGCAGCAGTATGTATCAGCGAATGCGCAACGATATTCACCGAAGCTGGTGCAAACCGGGGGGACAAGAGGTCGACCAGTCCAACTCTATCTCGATGGCCGAGTCCGAGCCATCTGGAATATGATGCGGTTACTTCGCCTGCAGTTGGCGGGCTGGAGACCTAGTGATCGTTCGGTGTTTTTTCGTATGGCAAATAGTCACCTTCCCGGATCAATTGCTGCCGATACGCCTTACGCGTTGAATCCGTCGCGGACCGAACTTACCCTCACCGGGGGGCGGCTCGATAATGCCACCCTCCATGAGTTTACGCGCCTCGTCATTGACTTTCGCCCCAGCTTCGTGTGTGGTTCCGTCTCTGTTGCAGCTTCTGGCAAAGACTATTGAGCAGCAACCTCATCGTGTAAGAATCAAAGCCGTCATGACGGGTGGAGAGCTCATCGGCCAGGAGCGACGCTTGTATTTGGAAGGGATCTTCGAATGTAAGGTCTTTGACTGGTATAACATGTGGGAGAATGTTGTCACGGCCATCCAGTGTGAGCGGGGAACCTACCACTTCATTCCGGAACTCGGCTTTGCGGAGGTCATGCGGAATAGCCTCCCTTGCAAGCCCGGTGAAGTGGGGGAGATCGTTGGGACGCACCTCGAAAACTATGAAATGCTCCTGATCCGGTATAATATGAATGATCTGGCTTCTCCGATCGGCTCGGCGTGCGGGTGCGGTCGGTCGCTGGATTCCATCGCCTTGATCGGCGGGAAGGGATCTGGTTGTTACGCTACGAGGGTATGTCCTCTTACCGGCACAACAGGTCATTGCAAAGCTCGATCCACCGGTCCTGATCGAGAAGCTGCAGTTCTATCAGGAGCGGAAAGAAGAGGTTCTGGTACGGATCGTCCGGGGGACTGGGCATAGTGAGGACGACACAAGGCGGCTGCTTCACCATGCTGACCGGTTGCTGGATGGGGCGGTGAAGTTACAGACCGAGTACGTAGAGGATATCCTCAGGACGCCCGGCCGGTAAGTATCCATACGTTGTGTGCAAGGTTCCACTGGAGCTATAACCAATCCCTTATTGTGTACAGGTTGAAGGAGAAGCGGGCGATGCCTAATGCGCTGACGATTGCCGGATCGGATAGCGGCGGAGGGGCGGGGATCCAGGCCGATCTGAAAACGTTTGCAGCCATGGGTGTCTTTGGGACATCGGCGATCACGTCAGTAACAGCCCAGAACACGGTCGGTATTCAGGGTGTGTACGATCTGCCGCCGGAGTTCGTCGGCCGCCAGATCGACTCGGTCATGGAAGACATTAACATCGACGCGGCCAAGACCGGGATGCTCTCAAACGCCGCAATCATCGAGGTAGTCGCGGCAAAGGTCAAAGCGCATGCGATCAGGCGGATGGTGGTCGACCCGGTGATGGTGGCCAAGGGTGGGGCATCATTACTGCAATCCGATGCAGTCAAGGCGCTCATCGAGCGTCTGTTGCCGCTGGCGCTCGTGGTCACGCCCAATGTGCCTGAAGCTGAGGTTCTCTGGGGACAGAGGATCGCGGGGCTTGCTGAGATGCGCCAGGCGGCGCGGTGGATCCACGGTCTTGGCCCGAGGTACGTTGTCCTTAAGGGGGGGCACCTCCATGGTCGCGCGATCGACCTGGTGTACGACGGAAGCTGCTTTACGGAGCTGGATGCCGAGCGGATCGATACACTGCACACGCACGGGACCGGATGCGTGTTTTCTGCGGCTATCACTGCGGAACTGGCGAAGGGCAGTCCGGTTCCTGAGGCGATTGCTACTGCCAAGCGGTTCATTACGGCTGCCATCCGCTATGGATTCGCTTTGGGAAAGGGATTCGGTCCAACCGATCCGATTGCAGCCGCAAGAAGCCTCACGCCGTCTTGATGCCTATCCAAACTCTTCATCCATGGGATGTCTCGCCGCAAGAGGCAATAGCGATCCAGTGTGCGCTGCGGTCCCAGCTTCGCCTACACGGGACAGGACCGTTCGCCGCAGTTGCAGGAGTCGATGTCGCATACGATGAAACCCTCAAGCGGATGTTCGCAGGGGTTGTCGTCATGAGCGGAGACGGGTGTGAGGAGCTGGATCTCGCTACGGCGACCGCGAGCGCAGACTTCCCGTATATCCCCGGACTTCTGTCGTTTCGGGAGGCGCCAGCGGTGATCAAGGCTTGGAATAAACTCAAGACGGTACCGGATTGCCTGATCTGTGATGGTCACGGCCTTGCGCATCCGCGCCGCTTTGGGCTCGCCTGTCATCTGGGCCTCCTGCTCGATCTTCCCTCGATCGGCTGCGCCAAGAGTCGTCTGGTGGGGACGCACCAGGAGCCGCGGACGCGCCGCGGGAGTATTGCGCCGCTGCTGGATCAGGACGAGCAGATCGGCGTGGTCCTTCGGACGAAAGATGGGGTGGCGCCGGTCTTCGTCTCTCAGGGCGATCGGATCGGTCTGGATGCCGCCGTGCAGACGGTACTGGCAACCTGCCACGGCTATCGACTTCCGGAGCCTCAGCGACGCGCCCATCTGTTGGTGACGAAAATGCGACTTACCGCTCATTCTTAACCCCTTGCCCCCGCTGGGGGAGAGGGCGAGGGTGAGGGGGAACTGTTCAGCTAGTGGGCTTATCAAGGAGGAACTTAGATGGAATTAGGGCTGCGTGGGAAGGTTGTGATGGTGAGCGGTGGAAGTCGAGGGATCGGCAGAGCGATCGCCATGGGTTATGCAGAGGAGGGGTGTCGACTCAGCATTTGCGGTCGGGGCCTGCCGGCGCTGGAAGAGACGGCTCAGGCGATGAAGGCCTGCGAGGTCGAACTCCTTACGGTATCCACCGATCTCGCCGACCCTCGCGGCGCAGAGCGCTTTGTACAGACGACGCTCGACCGGTATGGCCGGATCGATGTGTTGGTGAATAATGTCGGCGGGTCACGTCACGGGGTACTGGAGGTCCTGTCGGAGCAGGATTGGCGGGAGGTGTACGAGTTGAACTTCTTTTCGACGCTCCGCATGGCCAGGCTGGTAGTGCCGATCATGAAGCGGCAGGGCGGCGGGCGGATCATCAACATCGCCTCGATCTGGGGCCGAGAGGCGGGAGGGGCGATGACCTACAACGCCTCCAAGGCGGCGGTGATCAGCCTCTCCAAATCGCTCGCCAGGGAGCTGGCCCCTCACAATATCCTGGTCAACAGCGTCGCACCCGGCTCGACGCTCTTTCCGGGCGGCTCGTGGGACAGGCGCCAGCGCGAAAATCCAGCCCAGATCGCTCAGTTCATCAAGGATGAGTTGCCGCTGGGCCGATTCGGCCGCCCCGAGGAAGTCGCTGCTGTCGTAGTCTTCCTGGCATCCCAACAGGCCAGCCTGGTAACCGGCGCGTGCGTCACCGTCGACGGCTGTCAGTCGCGCTCCCTCATCTGATCGACTGCGTCGGGTGGGTTAGAGGATGGGTTTGATATTCCAGATCTCTCGCGCATACTCGGCGATAGCGCGGTCGCTGGAGAATTTACCCATCCTGGCTACGTTCAGGATAGCCTTGCAGGCCCAACTCGCTGGGTCTGCGTACGCCTGCGTCACCCGTTCCTGGGTCTCGATGTACGACTCCAGATCGGCCAGATGACAGTATGGGTCCCCCCCGTCCAGGATGGATTCGTAGATCCAGCGAAATCGTCCTGGCTCATCCGGACAAAACAGACCTGACGCAAATGTATCCATGATGCGTCTGATATCCGGGTTGCGCTGATAGTAGGAACGAGGACGATATGCCCCTCGCGCGCGCAGCGACCGGATCTCGTCGACCGAGCAGCCAAAGAGAAAGGCATTCTCCTGACCTATCTCCTCCATCATCTCAATTGTCGCCCCATCATAGGTGCCGATCGTCAGCGCCCCGTTCATCGCGAACTTCATATTCCCCGTACCTGAGGCCTCTGTCCCAGCCAGCGAAATCTGCTCGCTCAGATCTGCGGCGGGCACGATCCGTTCCGCCAGAGCGACCCGGTAGTCCGGGATGAAGACCACCGTCATCAGCCCTTGAACCCTGGGATCGGCATTGATGACGTCGCCTACATTGGTGATCAATTTGATCAATTGCTTCGCCGCCCAATACCCCGGCGCCGCCTTACCGGCAAAGATATACACGCGAGGCACAGGGGGCATTGCCCCATCCTGAGTCACGCGCAGATACTGGTGGATGATCTGCATGACATTCAGTAATTGCCGTTTGTACTCGTGGATCCGTTTCACGTGGACATCGAATAGCGCCTCGGGACTGACTGTCACCCGACACCGGTCATGGATGATTCTGGCAAGGATCGCCTTATTGGATTGCTTTACCTTGATAAATGCCTGTTGGAAATCCGGATTCTGCGCATAGGGTTCCAGGGTTCTCAGCTTGCCAAGGTCAGTGATCCAACTGTCCCCAATAGCGTTGGTAATCAGTTCGGCCAGCAGGGGATTCGATTGAAGCAACCAGCGCCGCGGCGTGACCCCATTCGTTTTCGTGCTGAATCTGTTGGGCCAGAGATGATAGAAGTCAGGGGCCAGGGAGGTTTTCAGCAGTTGGGTATGGAGTGCGGATACGCCATTTGTCGCATGGCTGCCGACAATCGCCAGGTTGACCATGCGCACAGCTTGCTGCTCCCCTTTCACCTCCTCAATCAGGGACATACGTTGCAATCGCTCGTGGTCGCCCGGCCATATGGAAGCCGCTTGCGCGAGAAACTGGCGGTTGATCTCGTCAATAATCTGAAGATGACGTGGCAAGACATGCTCAAGTAGCGCAACCGACCATTTCTCCAGGGCCTCAGGCATTAAGGTGTGGTTCGTGTACGACAGGACGCTCTGAGTGGTCTCCCACGCTCTCTCCCATGGTTGAGCATACTCATCAACCAGAAGACGCATTAATTCGGCGACGGCGAGGGCGGGATGGGTATCATTAAAGTGGATGGCAACCTTCGCGGCAAGCTGGTCAAGGGTGGCATGGGTTTTTTCATATCGTCTGATAATATCCCTGAGGGCGCATGCTACAAGGAGGTATTCCTGGACCAGCCGAAGTTCCCGGCCCGCCTCGGCCAAATTAGAAGGGTAGAGGACCTTGGAGATGGTCTCTGATGCGATCTGCTGCTCCACCGCCTTCAGGTAGTCTCCATCATTGAAGATCTGCACGTCAAATTCGTCTGGCGATTGCGCTGAATACAATCGCAGTATATTCACCGTTTGGCCACCGAAGCCCACGATTGGCATATCGTGTGGAACGCCGACGATAATCTTCCAATCCATCCACATGGGGTTATATTGGCCGGTGCGATCGATGCCATGTTCAATACGACCGTAGAGAGGAACGACACAGGCTTCATCGGGACGCCCAATCTGCCAGGGGCTTCCGTAGGCCAGCCAGTTATCCGGTTTTTCCCTCTGGTACCCATTATCAATTTCTTGCTTGAACAGGCCGTACTCATAGTTAATACCGTATCCATATCCCGGCATACCCATGGTGGCCAGAGAGTCCAGAAAACAGGCTGCCAGGCGGCCGAGTCCGCCATTTCCCAGGCCGGCCTCACATTCGCCATCCAACAGCGTTTCGAGGTCGACGTTCATCCCGTGAAGCGTATCCCGATAACGTTCCAGTATCCCTAGATTACTCAGGTTGTTTCTGAGGGATTGACCGATGAGAAATTCCATGGAGAGGTAATGCAGGTGCTTGGGATCGCTCTGTTGATACCGATCCTCGGTATCCAGCATCCCATCAATGAGCGTATCTCGAACAGTAAGCGCGACAGCCGTAAACATTTCACGGCTGGAACAACTCTCCCACCTTTTCCCTAATGAGTACCGGGCATGATGGCGAATTGCATCCTGGAGGGCGGCTGCCGTAATGGTTGTATGTCGCCGCTTGGTGGGGATCAGTCCGGCGCCTTGCTCAGCTCTCTTTTTCGACACCAGTCACCCCCGTCGTGGTTCTTCTTTGGCTTGACACGATTTGAGAAATCTCGTCAGTGTGAGAATATTTTTCCCGTGGGACGTGGTATACGTGACCTCGTCCATGGTGATCCTGATAATTGCGAGCCCCAACCCCCCTTCGGGAATACTGTTCAGGTGGCACGGATCAAAATCCAGCGGTGATGGCGTCGGAGGCTCGAGGCGCTTGGGATCCATGGCCCGTCCCCTATCACAGATCTGAAGAATCAGATGGTCGGGATACTGCTGGAAGATCACCTCCACCTTATGCCCTGTTTCATTACCGTAGGCGTGCAGGATAGCATTGTTCACAGCCTCGACAACACACAGTGCGATCTGATGTGATTCGACAGCGGATAGCGGGTTCAGCGAACAGAGCCTTTCTATTGCCTGACCGATCAGCGGCACATTGTGCAGATCGCTGGCGATCGTCAGTGTAATCCTGCGTTCAGTCAACGTACCCCATCCTGCTTAATTGCGTAAGGCTGTGACAGCCTGCTGCTCATCACCAAAGATCTGAAAGACTCTATCCATCCGTGTCAGTCGGAACAGGGTCAGGGCGGGCGCCTGTAACCCGCAGACGACCATATCCCCCCGTCCCCCCATTCGCTTCAGGCTTGAGACAATCGCCCCCAGGCCACTACTATCGATGAATTCCACCTTGGACAGATCGAGAACGATCTTTGTATTTCCCGACGCGATCAGCTCAGCCATTCGCTCCTTAAAATCAGTTGCGACTCTGGCATCTAACCGTTCCTCCAGCAGCGCAACGACTAATGCTTCGCCTGCCTTCCGCTGCTCAAGCTGCATTATATTCTCTCCTTTGTCTATTCCTGCTGCCTGATTATCACCGTCACGGCTGCCAGATACGCCGCTAGCCGCTTGTACAGCGTCGTCATGACCTCGCGATCACTACGCTTGCCGGCCTCCTCGATCTCCCGTCCTATCTCGCTGATCTCTGTGAACCCATAGCTGCCACCGACCCCTTTCATGGTATGGCCTAACCGTACCAAATCCTCATACTTCTCTTCACGAATGAATCGTGTGATCTGTTCAACATCCCGGCGGCGGTTCTCCAGAAACTCTGGAATCAGATCGGCCAGCTCCTCGTCAACGTAGACGACAGTTGTCTGTTCCTCCATTTCTACCTCTCTCTAAAAATCCCACTTTTCAAATTCCCACGTAGTCCCCCTTTGCTAAAGGGGGGAGTGGGGGGATTCGTCGTTGGCCAGGTAGCGTCCTACCGTATCGAGCAGCACCTGCTTCTTGAGTGGCTTGGTAAGATAATCATCCATTCCCTGAGCGAGGCACTGCTCCCGATACCCTGCGATCGCATGGGCCGTCATCGCGATGATGGGTATCCGTCCGACGCCATGCTCACGTTCCCATGCCCTGATGGTTCGAGTTGCCTCAAATCCATCCATACCAGGCATCTGGACGTCCATCAGGATAAGGTGATAGCTGGCTTGCCGCACCGCGCTGACTGCCACAGCCCCATTCTCCGCAATGGCGACCCGGTATCCGGCCTTTTCCAGAATCCTTCTTACCAGATTCTGATTATCGACGTTATCCTCGGCCAGCAGGATGTGTCGCTGGATGGCGGGGTGTCTCGCCTCTGCGGTAATCGACTCAGCGGGCTCTATCGCCTCCTGCCCCCCGCGAAGCAATCCCATCAGCACATCAAAGAGCCGCGATTGCTTGACCGGCTTGGTCAGGACTACCGAAATTCCCAATCCCTCTCGTGTGGCAACGGATAGCCCTTCCCAAGACGAGAGCATGACCAGCTTAATGTCCTGAAGATCCGGATTCTCGCGGATGGCCCGCGCTACGTCCACGCCGTCCATGCCCGGCATCTGATAATCGAGGATGACGATCTGAAAATGAGCGTGCGGTGTGAGGAGCAGCCTCATGGCCTCCTCCCCTCCGGTCGCCTCTTCTACCGTTACGCCCCATGCATGCAGCGTCTTGCGCAGAATCAGGCGATTCGTCGGATTGTCGTCTACTACCAACACTGCCACATTTCGCATATCAGGATACGCCGGACCCTCAACCTGCGCGACCATCGCTTCAGGCTCCGCCACGGACACCGCAAGTTCGCAGTGAAAGGTAGATCCCTTACCGATCTCGCTCTGGACCCAGATCCGACCGCCCATTAATTCGATGAGGGCCTTGGAGATACTCAAGCCGAGTCCGGTCCCCCCAAATCGTCGTGCCGTCGTCGTATCCGCCTGCGCAAACGGATCAAAGATGCGGGTCTGCTGATGCCTGGAAATGCCGATGCCGGTATCGGCCACCGAAACATGGAGTCCAATTCGCCCGGGCGCGGCAGACACGGTCTGTTCAACCTGAAGGCCTACCTCGCCGTGCTCTGTGAACTTGATGGCATTGCCCACCAGATTCACCAGCACCTGCCGCAGGCGCGTGGGGTCGCCAAGAATCCGCGAAGGAAGCACCGGATCTACATAGCACGTCAGCTCCAATCCCTTATTCTGTGCCCGAATACTGAGAGCCTCGGCCACACCTTCTACGAGTTCTCGCAGGTGGAAATCTACCTCCTCAACGACCATCTGGCCCGCTTCAATCCGAGAGAGATCGAGGATATCGTTGATGACCGTCAGCAGCGACTCGGAAGAGGATTGTACGACCTGTAAAAACTGCTGTTGCTCGGCAGTGAGCGTGGTGTCGAGGGTGAGTTCCGTCATGCCCATGATGGCATTGAGCGGCGTTCTGATCTCGTGGCTCATCTTGGCCAAAAAATCGCTCTTGGCGCGGTTGGCCGTTTCGGCGACGGACTTTGCCTGCTGAAGCTCCGCCTCCGCTCGCTTGCGCTCTTCAACCTCTTGTCGTAACTCTTCGGCATGACGTTGTACCGAGTTGTACAGACGACTATGTTTAATCACAATGCCCACCTGGTCGGCCAAGGGGAGCAGACGCTCAATGTCTCGTGTGGAGTACGTTTCGGCCGTCAGGCTATCAAGGAAAAAGACCCCCAGCACCTCGCCTCCAACCAGGAGGGGAAGCTCGATGGAGGATCGGACCCCCTCTTGAACCAGATAGATCTCGTCACGGAAACCGGCCTCCTTGACCAGATCGCGTGCGAGTCTGGGCTCACCGTGGATGAGCATCCACTCGATCGCCGTATCGTTCGTCCTGGGCCAGCTCTGTCCCTGAAAGGAAGCGAGCGGAGGATGAGCCAGCGAGTAGGCCACCCGGAGCTGATCGCCTTCCGGGATGATGACCCCCAGACGATCGTACCGGATGTACGACTCCACCGCCCTGGCAAACGTCCCGAAGACCTCGCGCAGTTCGAGCGATCGGTTCAGCAGCCTGCTCAGCGTAAAAAGCGCCTCCCACCGGGATGCGTGATCTTTCGTTGTCTCGTATAGCTCGGCGAGATCGACGTGGGCGGCTGCCAGATCGGCCTCTACCTGCTTGCGGGCAGTGACGTCCTGCTTGACTGCGATGAAATGGGTAATCTGGCCACGGCTGTCTCGAACGGGAGCGATGGTTTGCTCCTCGGTGTAGATATCCCCATTCTTACGCCGATTGATCATCTCACCGTGCCAGACCTGTCCGGCAAGAATTGTCGCCCAGATATGCAGGAAGAACGCAGGTTCATGCCGGCCTGACTTCAGAAAACGTGTGTTTCTACCGACCATCTCCTCGGCGGTGTAGCCGGTAAGCTGAGTGACGGCGGAATTGACCCAGGTGATCGTTCCCTCCCGGTCGGTGATCATAATGCCGTTGGCAGCCGCCTCCAGCGCGGTGTGTTGCAGGTGCAGTTGAGCTTCTGCCTGCTTACGGACAGTGATATCCCGGATCGCGCTCATGACGATACCGCCATCCTGGGTATGATAGTGGCTCAGCTTAATGTCAACGGGAAACTCATGCCCATCTTTGTGTACGCCGAAGAGTTCCAGGCCTGCACCCATGGGCCGTGTCACCGGGGCAGCCAGGTAGGTTGCGCGTTGTGCTACGTGCTGACCGCGGAGACGCTCGGGCACCAGTATCTCAACGGGTGCGTCCAGCAACTCCTGCTGCGCATAGCCGAACAGCCTCTCCGCCTCTTCGTTGGCGAGTACGATACGTCCCATCTTATTGATGAGTAGTATGGCGTCCGGCGCAGCGTTCACCAGTCCGCGAAGCTTGGCCTCGCTTTCGGCAAGGGCGTTGAGCATCTCGTTGAGACTATTAGCCAGACGTCCGAGTTCATCAGCAGCCAATACCGGAGCGTATACTGTCGCCTCACCCGCCGTCCGGGCATCCATCGCTGCTCGAATGGCGCTGACCGGACGTAAAATCAACCGCTGGAGCAGTATCCATGTGAGCAACAGGATCAGCAGGATGGCCGTAAACAGGATGGCGCGCACCTGCCACATGGCCTGAGATATCTGGCGCTCGATCGGGCGGACGTCCAGACGGACCATGACCGCTCTATCCGCCCTGTCTCTTGGACCGGTTCCTACGCTATCCAGATCGAAGGGTAGTATAAACTCGAACTCACCGGTCTCGATGTGAAAGTGAGGGTACGACTGTTGTGTCGCCATCGTACTGGCCAGGTGCTGCGTGATGTCTTTCTCCGGCAAGTCAGTGACGGATCGGCCGATCCAGGACTCCTTTGTTGCGGCCAGGACGCGAAGGGTCTCTCCGCTTATGACAACAATAAAGGTGACATCCGGCTCCTCACCCAACGCGTGGACGATACGCGTCAGCTCCACAGGCTCGCTCGTTGTCTTCGCGGCCGCTTTGACGGCGTTCGCCAGATGGTGCACACGAAATCGCGCCTGCTCATCGAGCCGTTGTGCGAATAGGCGTTGGGTAAGCCATGCACTCAGCGCGATCAGGACGACACTGATCACGAGGAGCGGGATGACGATCTTTGTCTTGAGGGAGCGGTATGAATTGGGAGAAAAAGTCGTCTGCATCAACCTACTCGTGAGTCTTCAGGCTTCAGTTCGCCGCAGCATCAGATGTGACTGATCGCTGACTGCCGAACGGGTGATGACTATATCTTCTCAAGCGCCAACAGGGTAATATCGTCTTCGTGCTCATCGCCGTCCTTCCAGCGCTCCAGCACCTGCTCTACACCAGCCGTCACATCCAGTAGCGGGCGATCTCGCCACTCCTCCAAAAGGGCCATGAGACGGTCTACGGAAAAATGCTCTCCTTGCTTTCCGACACATTCCGTAATGCCATCGGAGTACAAGAAGAGCCTGTCGCCGGGATGGAGGATGAGATCCTGTTCCTCATACGTGGCATCGGGTAACAGCCCCACCGGGAATCCCCCCGTTCCCAGTAACTCAGCCTTGGCCTGCTTCGGTTGATAGATAGGGGATGGGTGGCCAGCCTGGGTCAGTGTGGCTCGGGCACTCTGGATATCAATGATGCCATAGATCATCGTAAAATAGTGAACCGTCTCATCCCCGGACTGAAACAGTTGGTTGAGGGCCTGCACAGCTTCTGCCGGGGTTGTGATGTCATAGTAGGGTGGGCCTGGAATGAAGCGCTTCAGAAGACTGCCCTGGCTCAGCACGGGAGAGAGCAGCTTGCTGAGGCTGACCGACAGCATCGCCGCAGGAATCCCGTGACCGGCCACGTCAAGAATGTAAAAACCCACCCGGTGCTCGTCGAGCTGAAAGATATTAAAGATATCTCCCGCAATAAAGTGACAGGGAGCAAATATCCATTCGAACCTGAACCCGGGGACAACCAGCGTCCGATTCGGCAGAAGTGCTCGTTGCATCGTCACAGCGGCATCAAGGTCCTCGCGAATCCTGGAATAGGCCTCCCGTAACTTTTTATTCTGCGCCCCCAGATCACTTTCCAGCGTGACGATTCGTTCGCCCGCTCTGATCCGAACCTTCAACTCTCCGGCATTAAAGGGCTTAATCAGAAAATCGTCGGCGCCGGCATCCATCCCTTTAATAAGTTCATCTTTGGAATTCCTGGCTGTCAGGAGGATGACATAGATGTACCTCGCGAATTTTGCCTCCCTGATCCGGCGACAGAGTCCTAAACCGTCCAGCTCCGGCATGGTCCAGTCGGTGATCACAAAACTGATCGATTCATTCTGGAGATGCTCCCACGCCTCTACCCCATCAGCGGCCTGGACCACGTCGTAGCCCCATCCCTGGAGGGTTCGCAGCAGGAGTCTGCGCATATCCGCATCGTCGTCAACGATCAAGATTCGCATGATACGCTCCTGATGGTACCGCTGCGTCGACCGCAGGAACGGCCAGATCCCGTAAGGATCCTAATAAATAATGGAGAAATCGAATTGCTGAAGCGCAGTTTGTACATAATTCAAGAAGGCGGCGGCATAGGCGCCGTCAATCAGGCGATGATCGTACGAGAGACAGAGATAGGCCATCGAACGGATGACAATGGCATCGTCGATCACGACCGGCCGCTTGACCACCTTGCCGAAACCCAGGATGGCCGCCTGCGGTTGAACAATGATCGGTGTCCCAATCAGGGTTCCGACTGCGCCGAAGTTGTTGACCGTGAAGGTGCCTTCATGAGCCTCCTCCAGACTGAGCCGCTTATCCCGAGCCCGTGCAGCCAGGTCGGCCAATTGCTTCGCCATGGCCAGAAAGCCCTTCTTGTCGGCCTCCCGCAACACCGGAACAATAAGACCCTCCTCTAAGGCGACGGCGACCCCGATATTGATCGCCTGCCTCACGATGATCCCCTCACGGGTATAGGAGGCGTTCATCAGCGGATAGGCCCGCAGGCCATCTGTCACAACCTTTACCACGAAAGGCAGAAAAGTCAGTGTGATTCCAGTCTGTTCGAGAAAGGTGTCGTGGTTGATCTGTCGATATCGGTCGATCGCTGTCATATCGACCTCGTGGATCTGCGTGACGTGAGCAGCGGTCCGCTTGCTTCGGACCATATGCTCAGCGATGGCCTTTCGCATGGGACTGATCGGAAGGATTCGGTCGTGGGCGGCAGGGGCATGCGGTTCAAGGGGTGTTCGAGACGGCGGGGTGGCAATCCGGGCTCGGAGGGCGATGAAGTCGAGCAGATCCTTCTTTGTGACGCGTCCATCTGCGCCAGTTCCTCTGACCTTGGTGAGGTTCACGCCGTGTTCCCTGGCCAGATCGAGGACGGCGGGCGAGTACCAGTGCATGGCCAGATCCGCAGTGTCTGCCGTGGGTGCAGCAGCCGGCACGCCTTCTTGTCGCTCTACCTCCGGCTTACCTGGAGAGACGACGTCGGCGCGAAACGCCTCGCCAATGTAGGCCAGAACAGCTCCGACGGACGCGGCAGTTCCTTCCCGGACGACGATCTGAGTCAATACCCCGGCGGCCGGAGAGGGAATCTCGACATCTACCTTATCCGTGGATATGGCGACGAGCGGCTCGTCCTTGGCGACGGTTTCTCCCGCCTTCTTCAGCCAGGCGACAACCGTTCCCTCTGCGACGCTCTCACCCATCTGGGGCATGATGACCTGCATGGGCATGCTGTGCCTTCAGAAGCCGGCCAGCTCTCTTGCTTTACCGGCGATAGTCTCAGTGTTGGGTAAGTACGCCTCCTCCAGTATGGGACTGAAGGGGATAGGGGTGTGAGGGGGCGCTACGCGGATGATTGGGGCATCCAGAGAGTGGAAGCATTCTTCGACTAGCCGGGCTGCGATTTCGCCTCCGATACCGCCGGTCTTTTGGGCCTCATGCACTACCATCGCCCGGCCTGTCTTCTTGACCGAGGCGGCGATCGTGGCCATGTCCAGCGGCTGAAGCGTACGGAGGTCCACCACCTCCAGATCGATCCCTTCCGGCATCAGTCGCTCTGCTGCTGCGAGCGAGTGCTGGAGCATCGCGCCGTAGGTGATCACGCTGATCGTGCTGCCCTGTCTTTTCACCTCCGCCTGGCCGATCGGTACGATCGAGTCTCCTTCCGGTACTTCCCCTTTGATGTGCCGGTAAAGGTATTTGTGTTCGAAGTAGATGACCGGGTTGGGATCGCGAATGGCAGCCTTCAGGAGACCTTTGGCATCGGCAGGGGTGGAGGGCGCCACCAGTTTCAGGCCGGCCACATGAAAAAACCACGCCTCCGGACATTGGGAATGGAACGGCCCTGCGTGGATGCCGCCGCCGTAGGGGGCCCGAATCACCAGGGGGACCGGTTCACCGATGCGGTAGTGATGCTTGGCTGCCATATTGACGATCTGGTCAAAGGCGCAGGCGATGAAGTCGGCAAATTGCATCTCGACGACAGGCCGCATCCCCATGATCGCCGCCCCGATCGCCGCCCCGACGAATGCAGACTCTGACAGCGGGGTATCGATGACACGATCAGGCCCGAACTTCTCCAGGAGTCCTTTCGTGACCTTAAACGCACCGCCATAGACGCCGATATCCTCTCCGATCATAAAGACACGCTCGTCGCGGTCCATCTCTTCCCACAGGGCCTGGCGGATCGCTTCGAGATAGGTCAGTTCCATGCTCTCCCCGTTAAACCTGAAAGTTCATGGTTCATAGTTTATAGTAGAACGAAAGACCCCCTCGCTCTACTTTGAGCTATGAACTCCGAACTCCGAACTTTGAACGTTGAACTGTGAACTCCGTCAGGAGGCGTACACTCCATCGAGGAGTGCTGCCGCATCTGGAAGCGGGCTCGATTCCGCGAACAGGACCGCCTCCTCGATCTCTCGAGCAATTCGGTCGTCGATCGCCTTGGCGGATGATTCGTCAAGGACCTTGTGATCCCGCAGATAGGCTGTGAATCGATCGATGGGATCGCGCGTTCGCCACTCGTCAAGCAGGGCAGTCGGGACATATGACGCATCATCATGTTCGGCATGGCCCCGCATCCGCATCGTTTTACCCTCTACGAGGGACGGACCATCACCCGCTCTCGCGCGAGCGACCGCGGTGGCAACGGCATCGCGAACGGCGAGTACATCATTACCATCGACGGTGATACCAGGCATCCCATAGGCCTTGGCGCGATCGGCGACGTGCTCGATCGCCATCTGACGGGAAAGGGGGGTAGAGTAGGCGTACTGATTGTTGTGGCAGATAAAGACGACGGGCAGCTTCATGACGGCAGCGAGATTCAGTGCCTCGTGGAAATCACCGCGGCTTGACGCACCGTCGCCGAAGAAGGCCGCTACGACGCGACGCTCACGGCGAAGCTTGAACGTGAGGGCGACTCCGGCTGCCACCGGCAGCAGGTCAGCCATCGGACTGATGAACCCGATGATGCCCCGCGTGATATCGCCGAAATGAACGTTACCGTCACGCCCCCGGGTCAGTCCAGTCTGCTTGGCCAGGTACTGGGCCATATACTCCTTCGGCGTGATGCCCTTCATAAGATTGACGCCGAGGTCCCGGTGAGTCGGGGCAACTACGTCGTCAGGATCGAGCGCTGAGGCGCTGCCTACCGCGATGGCCTCTTCCCCCGTACCGAGATACACGCCGCCGACAATCTGACCCTGTCGGTAGAGTGTGATCACCCGTTGCTCCAGGCCGCGGGTTAGCTTAAGGTAGTAATAAATGTTGAGCAGTTCGACTGATGTGGGCGCCTGGATCCCCATGACCCTACCTTTCCCCCTGTTGTGAAAAGCGACCTCGTGCTGATCAGCCGTAGTATAATCTGCCCAAACCGAGTTTGTAAATCATTTCATCAGACCCAAGAATAGACATCAGGCTGCGTCATTGCGGGTATGTGCCGCAATTCCGCCGTTGTTCCGAGGGTGGCTCAGCGTCCCATCACAAACATCATCAGGACGATGAGGGCAACAGCGACAGCCGCCACAATCAGGAGCAGGCGGGTGGCCTTTCGTGTGTATTTATCTATCCGTCGGTGTGACACCTCTCCCTCCACCGCAGTAACGGTTGCTTCTTAGAGCCGGCCCCAAATCCACTCTCACCATAGCATACGGCCCTTAGGCTTCGCTACAGCAGATCACTCTTTAACCACTCAATCCCCCCTTTCAAAAAGGGGGGATTGAGTGGATTTGGCGGTGAGGTTGCCCAGAAAGTCTCCCTTATGGGTCATTGCGAGGGACCCAGAGCGAAGCGAAGGGGATCGAAGCAATCTGACCCGAAGGGTCATCCCGAGCCGGGTGAGGGATCTCATAGAGATTGCCGCGGCTCCGCCTCGCAACGACACTGCGTGTCGGATTGCCGCGCTCCCTTCGGTCGCTTGCAATGACGGATCGGAATCCTACATGCCCATGGGCGCGCCGCAGGTGTATGAGCTGTCTGCCTATTCCAGTCAAACCTGACGCCGATTCTGACCACAAACCTGCCAGAAGTTCCGATTTCACAAATACCACCTGACCTATAATACACTACCTGATCGTGACGCTTTCCCTTCGTGCTTCCAGCGCTCACGGAAACGTCCCTCGGCAGGTTCCGTCTTCCCACGGTTCTCCGCCCTCCAAACCTGTAAGTACGACTCAGAAACATAGAACGATGCCAGCCTTCATGGAGTCGAACGACAGAAATCGATTCGAGCGAGTGCAGGTTACGGGGATGCAGTCTGCACTTCTATCACAGGACAAATGACGATGCGCGCTTATTTGACACCTGTTGAACCTGTGATATGCTATCACTCATTAACATACGTAATATGCTATTGTCCATTACTACTAGACCGTATTAGCCACTATGACTCGGGGCGGAGATGACTGACGTTCAACACTCTCTTGGGACAACTTGGCCTGAGAGGGCGTTCGTGTATCGGGCGGGAAGATTGGAGACGGGGAGGAAAGAGAAAAATGGAATCGTTCTTATGGACCATCTTGACCCCACAAGGCTTCGAGCCGCACGGCTACTGCTTTCTGTGGACACGCCCGTTGTTGTGGCTCTATATCGTCTCGGATTCGCTGATCACGCTCGCGTATTATTCTATCCCAATCGCGCTCATCTACTTCGTCCGCAAGAGGCGTGACCTCGCCTTTAAACGGGTGTTTCTGTTCTTTGCGGTGTTCATCATTGCGTGCGGGACCACCCACCTCATGGCGTTATGGACCCTATGGAGTCCCCTGTATTGGCTGGATGCGGCCGTGAAGGCCGTGACGGCCGCTGCATCAGTCGTGACTGCGGTAGCACTGTGGCCGTTGATCCCAAAGGCGCTGGCGCTACCCAGTCCAGCCCAACTGGAAGCCGCCAATCTCGCGCTCCAGGAAGAGGTCCGCGAACGCCACCGAGCGCAAGAGGCGTTGCACGCGGCGTACGACGAGATGGAGGGGCGAGTTTGCGAACGGACCAGGGAACTGACAAGTACCACTGAAGTATTACAGGCTGAAATCGCCGAACACGAGCGGACAGAACACGCTTTACAGGAAAGCGAAAACAAATATCGCGTACTCGTCAATGAGATCAACGATGGGCTGTTTGTGGTGGACGCCCGTGGAGTGGTCACCTTTGCAAACCGGGCGTTGGCTAAGATTCATGGCCTTGACACCCCGGAGCAACTCGTAGGCCGCAGCCTCTTCGAGTTCATCGCCCCTATCGCGCTGGACCACGTCAAGGAGCTGTTTACCGGTGCGGTAGAGACAGGGATCACGGCCGAGGTTGTGGAGACTCAGATCGTACGCTCGGACGGAGAGCGCGCGTTTATTGAGGTGAAATCGGTTCCCATCCTGGAGGACGGCAGGGTTGCAGGTTTCCGGGGGATCCTGCGTGATGTCACCGAGCGCAAGCGGTCGGAGCTGGCCCTGCGCGAGACGTACGATCTCCTGAAAGCGGTCATCGACGCCTCAGCAGCGGGCATCACCATTTTGGATCGTGAGGGCAACATCAAGCTGTGGAGCCCGGCGGCGGAACGGATGTTCGGCTGGCGCAAGGAAGAGGTCCTTGAACGTCCGCTGCCCACGGTTCCGTCCGACCGACGCGAAGAGCACCGGATGCTTCGCGAGCGGGTGACGGCGGGCGAATTGGTTGTCGGCGTCGAGGTCGTTCGCCAAAAGAAGGACGGCTCCCCGATCGACGTCAGCCTGTCGACGGCATCGCTTCGGGATGAGAAGGGCGGCATTAGCGGCGTCGTCGGGATCATGGTGGATATTACCGAGCGTAAGCGGACCGAGGGGCAGATCCGCCTTCAAGCAGCCGCGCTGGAAGCCGCTGCGAACGGCATTGTCATTACTGATCGTAGCGGGACGATCAGGTGGGTCAACCCGGCCTTTACAAGGTTGACCGGTTACCCCGCCGAGGAGGCCGTCGGCCGGACCCCACGCTTACTCAGGTCGGGCCGACACGATCAGGCGTTCTACCGCAACCTGTGGGAGACCGTTCTGTCCGGTCGAGTGTGGCAAGGCGAAACAGTCAATCGCCGCAAGGACGGCAGCCTCTACACCGAGGATCAAACCATTGCGCCTGTACTGGACGAATATGGCGCCGTTACCCATTTCATCGCCGTCAAACAGGATATCACCGAGCGCAGACACCTCGAAGACCAGCTTCACCAAGCGCAGAAGCTGGAGGCGATCGGCCTCCTGGCCGGAGGGATCGCCCACGACTTCAACAATCTCCTGAACGGCATCATCGGCTTTGCGGAGCTCACCTTGAGGGAGTTGCCGGAAGGCTCAAAAGGGGTCTCGTACCTCAGCCGGGTCCCGAGACTGGGCCGCCAGGCCGCCGGTCTGATCGGCCAACTGCTGACCTTCGCGCGCAAGGCCCCCCTGGAGCGAAAGCCGCTTGACCTCAACCCGCTGCTCAAGGAGAGTGGGAAGCTGTTGCAGCGAACATTCCCTGAGACGATCACGATCCAGGTCGAACCCGCTTTCGAGCCCCTTATTGCGAATGCAGATCTGGGCAACGTACAGCAGATTATCCTCAACCTTGCCACCAACGCTCGAGACGCCATGCCCCACGGGGGCACCCTCACTCTCCGGCTGGCTCCGGTAATCCTTACGGAGGCGAGCCTGGGTGATCACCTGCATCGTCGGCCGGATGCGTTTGCCTGCCTGACCGTGGCCGATACCGGAACCGGCATCCCGGCCGCCATTCGGGACCGAATCTTCGAACCCTTCTTCACAACCAAGGGGCCAGAGCATGGAACCGGCTTGGGCCTGGCCTCGGTCTACGGGATCGTTCACCAGCACGAGGGTTGGCTCGAAGTCGAGACGGCTGAAGGGCAGGGGAGTGCCTTCTACGTCTTTCTCCCTGTCGTGCCCATTCCGGCAGACGCCACGTCTTCGGCCAAAGAGGCGATACCGCACGGGTGTGAGACGCTCCTGTTTGTGGAGGATAATCCGGTCTCCCTGGAGATGGGAGAGATTCTCCTGAGCGACCTTGGATACACCGTCCTGACCGCTGCCGATGGCATCGAAGCGGTGGCCGTCTTCCGGACGCACCCGAACATTGCGATGGTACTCACCGACGCGATCATGCCTCGGATGGGGGCGGCAGGCCTGATCCCGGCCCTCCGCGAGATCAACCCTGATATCAAGGTGTTGGTCAGCACCGGGTACGCGCCAGACGAGATCCGCCGGACCCTGGACCACCTGGGGGTCGGCGGCTATATCCGAAAACCGTTCAGCCAAGCCGACCTGGCGACCGCGGTCCGCGCCGTCATCGATGGGCCAATGTTTGGTGGGCGCTGACCGGAGGTTTAGGCGCGCAGCCCGTTCGATCAATGAATTGGGCTCCCATCCAGAACGTGTCACGATTCTGAGGATGCAGTTGCCGCGGAGGCATCCACCAGCACTAGCCTGGATTTCCACAGAACACTATTCACCCGTTCTTCACTTGCGCGGGGCCTCCTGACGCCGAGGCGGCGTAAGCCTTTTCGCGACCGCGCAAGGGGTTACGAGCTGATGTCCTGAGACGACTGGTACGTCATCGGAATCGCTGGCACATTTGGACTGGAATACGCACTGTCAATACGATCAAATACGTCCAGCGTGTTCCCCGCGACGGGCCATTGTGCCGACCTGTTGATCGACTCGGATGTGTTCGGGTGGTCCGCTATCGGAAGGCCGGATAGGCCGACATAGGTGCAGCGTTTGCAGTCGTCAGAATTTTCGGTGTGGCCGCGGTTCTCGCGCGTGCTTGCCCGGGAGGAGATCTACCTTGCCAACCACTCCCTCGGCCGTCCGCCCAATCGCATGGCTGAGGACGTGCGTGCGGCGCTCGACGCGTGGTACTGCGACATGGACGGTGCCTGGCCATTCTGGCTTCAGCAACAAGAACGGTTTCAAACACTTACGGCAACCCTGGTGGGCGCGTCGCGCGCCGACTGCATCGTCCCCAAGACCAGCGCCGGACAGGGGCTGCGCGCGGTACTGAACGCGCTGCCGGGCAGGTCGTGCGTCGCGACCAGCGACGGCGAGTTCGACTCGCTCGACTTCATCCTGCGCGTCTACCGCGAGCAAGGGCGCATCGATTTCAAGACTACGCCCTGGCGCGAGCTTAGCGTCGCTGGCGTCGACCTCGTTGTACTCTCGAGCGTCATGTTCCGTACCGGCGAGATCGTCGAGAACCTGCCGGACCTTGTACGCGGCGCGCACCTTGCAGGCGCGCTGGTACTGCTCGACGTCTATCACCACGCCGGTATACTGCCGCTCGATCTCAACGCGCTCGATGTCGATTTCGCAGTCGGCGGCTCATATAAGTACACGCGCGGCGGGCCTGGCGCATGCTGGCTATACGTGCGACCGGGGCTCGCCGAGACCATGCGCACGCTCGATACCGGCTGGTTTGCGAAGAAGGACGTCTTCGCCTACGTGCGGCCCGAGCCTCCGGAGTACGGTTGCGGCGGCGATGCGTGGCTCGAGTCTACACCGCCAATACTTGCGCCGGTGCAGGCGCTCGCCGGTCTGGAGCTTACGCTTGAACTCGGCGTAGAGCAGTTGCGCATTCACAACCTCGCACAGAAGAGTCGCCTCGCCTCGCTCCTCCTAGAGCAGGGCGTCAAGGCCGCAGGCGTCGGCGATGCGTACGGCGCCTTCCTCACCATCGCACATCCCGCATCTGACCGAATCGCGAAGGCGCTGCAGGAGAAATGGGTAAAGATCGATGCGCGCGGTGAGTACCTGCGTATCTGCCCCGATATTCTCAATTCCGATGAGGAACTCAACCGTGCTGCGCGCCTGATCGGCGCTGTGGTCGATGAGCGTTGAGATTCTAGTCTTCGACTGCTGCGGTGCAACCCTCGCCTTTTCGCACCTTCAAGTACGCTGTCGAAGATGGGCTAGGAGAGCGGATTCTTCTGGTGCATCTTTCAGGAAAAATGCTTGACAGCCTTGGAATCGTCGGTAATATAAAAGTGAGGCGGTATAGCGTACGGCTGTTGGATGATGGAACGCGACCGGCCGCGTAAGGACTGAGGAAGTAAGGAGGCTACTCGACAATGAGCGATCCTGAAAAGGGCTCTGCGAGGCTAAGTTCCCTGAGAAAGACTATGCAAAAGCTGTCTGAACAGCTTCCAGGGAGCGAAACGACGTTTCACCGAAAGCTGACTCGATATGAGGGTGAGATCGAGTCCCTCCAGACGCAAGTGAAGACGCTCGAGGGGGAGATCTATCATCTGCAGCGACGACTCGAGCAGACCCCGAAAGAGTTCGAGTTTCTCCGGTCCAAGCTCGATCAGACGCGCGAACAGTTGGGCCAGGCGCAGCATCAGAATCAGCGGATGGTTGAGGCCTTACGGCAAGCGAAAGAACAGATAGAGAGCCTTCGCGAGGAAGTCGAGAAGCTGTCGGCCCCGCCGAGCCCATACGGAATCTTTGCCTCCTTGAATACTGACGGAACCGCAAATATCTACACCAGCGGTCGAAAGCTCAAGGTCAACCTTCATCCTTCCATACGTCCGGACACGCTTCGCAAGGGCCAGGAACTGATCCTGAACGAGGCGTTCAATGTCATTGAGGCGGCAGGCTTTGATGAACAGGGCGAGGTTGTGACCCTGAAAGACCTGCTCGATGATGGCCGGGCTGTGGTCACCCTGCGCGCCGATGAGGTGCGGGTTGTAGAGCTGGCTGATCCGCTGCGACAACTGCCCCTGAAGGCTGGCGACCATCTGCTGCTCGATCCCCGGTCCGGACATATTCTGGAAAAGTTGCCCAAGAGCGATGCGCAGGAACTCTTTCTTGAAGAGGTTCCGAGCATCGGTTACGAGGCGATCGGCGGACTTGGTCCCCAGATCGAGATGATCAGGGATGCCATCGAACTGCCGCATTTGTATGTGGACTACTTCCGGGAACATCAGCTCCAACCTCCCAAAGGGGTGTTGCTGTATGGGCCGCCAGGGTGCGGCAAGACCCTGATCGCAAAGGCTGTCGCGCATTCCCTGGCCGAGCAACTGGCAAAGAAGACCGGGCAGGCGGTCAAGGGCTACTTCCTCAACGTCAAGGGTCCTGAGTTGCTGAACAAGTACGTCGGCGAAACAGAGCGGCAGATCCGGGAGATCTTCGGCAGGGCCAAGGAGAAGGCCACCGAGGGGTCTCCGGTCGTCATCTTTTTTGACGAGATGGATTCTCTATTCCGGACTCGCGGCTCGGGTATCTCCTCGGATATGGAGTCTACGATCGTCCCACAGTTCTTGGCGGAGCTTGATGGCGTAGAGGGGCTCAAGCATGTCATTGTCATTGGGGCCACGAACCGGCAGGACCTTATCGATCCGGCTGTCCTGCGACCTGGACGCTTCGATGTGAAGATTAAGATCGACCGCCCTGATCAGAGCGCGGCGCATGAAGTCTTCACGAAATATCTGACGTCTGAGCTGCCGTTTGCTGCGACGGAGATCAAGGCCCATGGAACGCCTCAAAAGGCGGCGAAAGCGATGATTGCGGCATCCATTGAGCTGTTGTATGCCGCGATCCCGGAGCACCGCTTCCTCGAGGTGACGTACGTCTCGGGCCAGCAGGAAACGCTGTACTTCAAGGATTTTGCGTCTGGAGCGATGATCGAATCGATCTGCACAAGGGCGAAGAAACGGGCGGTCAAAAGGATGATTGCGACAGGCATCAAGGGTTTGACGGTTGAGGACCTGCTCGATGCGATTCGGACTGAGTTCAGGGAGAATGAAGATCTTCCCAACACCACGAATCCGGATGACTGGGCCAAGATTGCCGGACGACGAAGCGAGCGCATCGTCAATGTGCGGACAGTCTTCAACCGTGAAGAGAAGCAACCCCGTAAGGTTGAAACGATCTCCACCGGTCACTATCTGTAACGAGGATACATGGCGATCGAAAAGATCATGGGGACCGAGACGGAACTGGGGATTAGCGCCAGAGATCCTGCCGGTTTTGATCCTGTATCCAGTTCGATCCTGCTGATCAATAGCCATCGCCCCATTGCTGAGGTGAGGGCGATGTGGGATTACACAGCCGAGAACCCCCTCCTCGATGCCAGAGGATATGAGGTCAGCGGGGAGCATGAACGGCCAAACCAGCAGGATAATCGCACCATCAACAAGCTGCTTCGCAACGGCGGCCGTCTCTACATTGACGGCGCTCACCCCGAATACTCCACACCGGAATGTACCAACGCCCGCGATCTGGTCTGTTACGAGAAGGCCGGCGAGCGAATCTTTGAACTCTGCCTGGCCTCAGCCAACCTGACCCTTCCGGAGCGGCAGCGACTCTTCATCTACAAGAATAATAGCGATGGCAAGGGAAACAGCTACGGCCATCATGAAAACTACTTGATAGAGAGGCGAGTACCTTTCGACCAGATCGTCAAGGGGTTGACTCCCTTCCTGGTCACACGCCAGGTCTTTGCGGGTGCAGGCAAGGTCGGCGCGGAAAATGGCGCCGAGCCCTGTGACTTTCAAATCTCTCAACGGGCCGATTTCTTTGAAACCGTTATCGGGCTCGATACCATGGCCAAGCGGCCGATCATCAACACCCGCGACGAGCCCCATGCCGACGAAGAGAAGTACCGCCGGCTGCACGTCATTGTCGGCGACTCCAACATGGCGGAGATGGCTACGTACCTGAAGGTCGGGACGACGGCGATCGTACTCTCCATGGTGGAGGACGGCTTCATCAAACGCGACCTGATCCTGGAGGACCCCGTCCGCGCCATCAAGGAGATCTCCCACGATATCACCTGTCGGCGCCGTGTACGGCTCAAGCGCGGCAAGGAGTTCTCTGCCGTCGAGATCCAGCGGGAATATCTGGAGCTCGCGCTCGAGTACTACCAGAGCCGGGAGCGCAGTCCCCAGATCGCCGATCTGCTGGAGAAGTGGCAGTATGTCCTGGACAAGCTCGCGGAGGATCCGATGATGCTGCACCGCGAACTCGACTGGGTCATCAAGCACGGGCTCATCACCTCCTACATCAGCCGTAAGGGCTGCTCCTTCGATGATCAGCGCGTGTTCATGCTGGACCTGCAGTACCATGATCTCCGCCGGGATAAGGGGCTCTACTTTACCCTGGAGCGTCAAGGTTTCGTCGAGCGGATCGTCACAGACGAGCAGATTCTTATGGCGATGAAGACCCCTCCTGCGGATACTCGAGCGTACTTTCGTGGGATGTGCCTCCAGAAGTATCCCGATGAGGTGTATGGAGCCAGTTGGAGCTCGGTGATCTTTGATACCGGTGAGGCAACGGTGAAACGGGTTCCCATGGTCGATCCCTTACGAGGAACACAGAAGTTGGCGGCAGAGTTGCTGGATCGCTCTAGCACCGCTGCAGAGTTGTTGGAGAACATCGCGGTCTAACACAACCGCGCTTCATCCTGGATGCCGATGCGCCCAATGTTCGATACCATAGATCCTGGATCAAGTTTTTTTGACCTGCTCCGACAGAGTCGGTCGGATCTGCTGCCGCAGATACGGATCAGGCCGGAAGGACTTTCACAGGCCGAGCTGCGCGAATTGAAGGAGAGCCCTCACGGAACGACTATCCTGGCACTGAGATACCGGGATGGGGCGATGATCGCTGGGGATCGACAGGCGACCGAGGGCTTCCAGGTCTCGTCGCGCAGGATTGAAAAGGTATTTAAAGCTGATGAGTATTCAGCGATTGCCATCGCTGGCGTTGCCGGTCCGTGTATCGAACTGGCCAAGCTGTTTGAGGTGGAACTGACCCACTACGAGAAGCTGGAAGGGGTGACGCTCTCGTTGGAGGGCAAGGCAAATAAGTTGTCGCAGATGGTTAAGGCGAACCTCCCAATGGCGATGCAAGGATTGGTGGTCATCCCGCTCTTTGTGGGGTATGACGTCAGGGGCGGTGAGGGGAAGATTTTTAAGTACGACGTGACAGGCGGCAGGTACGAGGAAACGGACTACTACGCTACAGGATCCGGCGGGAAGGATGCCCGTTCTACGATGAAGAAGCTCTATCGGGACGATATGACCGAGGACGAAGCGATTGCGGTCGGGCTGGAGGCGCTGATTGACGCGGCAGAGGAAGATGTTGGGACCGGAGGCCCGGACTTCGTTCGCGGTGTCTTTCCTACGGTGAAGCTTGCTGCCCGGGGGGGGCTGCGGGATGTGCCGGAGACGTGTATCAGGGAGGTCTGTCAAGCCATTATCGATCGTCGCAAACTGGTTGAGAGAGGACCTCGTGGAGAGGGCCTGACCCGGATCGGAGGGGTAAGCTGATGGCACTTCCTTATTATGTGTCGCCAGAGCAGATGATGCAGGATAAGGCGGAGTATGCCCGGAAGGGCATCGCCAGAGGGAAATCGATCATTGTTCTGGAGTACGCTGACGGCATGCTGCTGATCGCTGAGAACCCGAGTGCGTCACTCAATAAAATCTCTGAGATTTACGATCGGATCGCCTTTGCCGGAGCTGGGCGATATAGTGAGTTCGAGAATCTGCGTAAGGCAGGGATTCGCTATGCGGACCTGAAAGGGTTTGCCTATGACCGGGAAGACGTAACGGCCAAGTCGCTCGCCAATGCCTACTCTCAGACCATTGGCAATATCTTCAGTGAAGCGATGAAGCCGCTTGAAGTGGACATTCTGGTGGTGGAAGTAGCCGATGGGGAGCTCCCTAACGAGGTATATCGGATTACATTTGACGGAAGTATCGGCGACGAGAGGGGATTTGCTGCGATCGGTGGACAGGCCGAAGAGCTGCGGCTGCATCTGAAGGATAAATACGAATCAGGGCTGGATCGAGAGGCCGCCCTGAGATTGGCTGCACAGGCGCTGGAAGCCGTGGGCGGCGCGAAGGTTAAACCGCAAGGTCTGGAGGTAGCGGTTCTGGAGCGCAGCCGAACCGGGCGAAAGTTCCGCCGCCTATCCCAGGATGATCTGACAGCGATTCTGACAGAGAGCAGATAACTGCTCTTTACGGTCCCAGTACTCCATCTTCCGCATCGATCATGTCTACATGGCACGGCGCGTGCCCCCTTCTGATAAATTCGATTGACCACCATAGACCCTTCCGGTAGGATCAAATCAGGTGGCCGCCATGCAAGAACGTATCTTTGGACTTGAGAGCGAATACGGCCTGATCTCTTCCTCGGCCGGTGGGCGCGTGAGTCTATCCGTTGAAAGCGCGCTGGGGTACCTCTTTGAAAAGGTAGTCTCGCGTCAGCGCGGCACAAACGACTTTCTGCGAAACGGCGCGCGTCTCTATCAGGATACCGGCTGCCATCCTGAGTATGCGACCCCGGAGTGCGATAATCCGCGAGATCTTGTGATCCACGACAAAGCGGGAGAGCGGATCGTGGAGGAGTTGCTTTTGGGTGCCGAACAGAAACTCCACGAAAACGGCATTTTCTGCGAGATTTATATCTTTAAGAACAACACCGACTCGGTCGGAAATACGTACGGTTGCCACGAGAACTATCTGGTACAACGCAGCGTAAACTTCCACAAACTGGCCGAGCAGTTAATCCCCTTCTTTGTCACACGCCAGGTCTTCGCAGGTGCCGGAAAGGTCCTCAGGACGCGGATGGGGAATCATTACTACATCTCACAGCGGGCTCAGCACATCTATCAAGAGATCTCCGGTGCGACGACCAGTTCGCGCGGCATCATCAACACCCGCGACGAGCCCCATGCCGACGAAGAGAAGTACCGCCGGCTGCACGTCATTGTCGGCGACTCCAACATGGCGGAGATGGCCACGTACCTGAAGGTTGGGACGACGGCGATCGTACTCTCCATGGTAGAGGACGGCTTCATCAAACGCGACCTGATCATGGAGGATCCCGTCCGCGCCATCAAGGAGATCTCCCACGATATCACCTGTCGGCGCCGTGTACGGCTCAAGCGCGGCAAGGAGTTCTCTGCCGTCGAGATCCAGCGGGAATATCTGGAGCTCGCGCTCGAGTACTACCAGAGCCGGGAGCGCAGTCCCCAGATCGCCGATCTGCTGGAGAAGTGGCAGTATGTCCTGGACAAGCTCGCGGAGGATCCGATGATGCTGCACCGCGAACTCGACTGGGTCATCAAGCACGGGCTCATCACCTCCTACATCAGCCGTAAGGGCTGCTCCTTCGATGATCAGCGCGTGTTCATGCTGGACCTGCAGTACCATGATATCAAGCGGGCCCGTGGGCTGTATTACCTTATGCTACAAGGCGGGCTGATCGATCGTGTGATTACAGAGGAGGAGATCGAGACGGCCATCACGACGCCGCCGCAGACTACCAGGGCCAAGGTGCGAAGTGACTTTATCAAGTATGCGAATGAGAAAAATAAGTCGTACGATGTAGGATGGAGCTACTTGAAATTGAACGACCGGTATCAGCGCACTATTCTCTGTAAGGATCCGTTCAAGCCATGGGATCCACGCGTAGAGGAGTTGATCGGTTTGTCGTAGGGGTTATGCAGGGGGGATTCAGCGTTCGGCGATCAGGCCTCCAGCACGTACTGGGATGGCCGGTGGTCGCGAAGGCTGAACGCCTGTAGCGGAATGAAAAGAGGGGTGGCAGCTGCCATCCCTCCTATTTTTGCATCCTTAATGTGGGTGCAGCCTTTCAAAGGAGTAATCGAGTGAAGGTAGAGATCAGGGTACAGGATCTGCTGTCCTATGAGGGAGATGCGCTGATCGTTAATCTCTTCGAGGGGGTGGGGAACCCAGGCGGAGCGACGGGGGCAGTCGACCAGGCGCTTGGGGGGTCGATTACCGCCGCTATCCGCAGGCGGGAGTTCAAGGGTACACTCCATGAGCGACTTCTGCTGCATACCACCGGGCAGATCCCGGTCGCCCAGGTACTGGTGATCGGGCTGGGCAAGCAGGAGGAGTTTACCCTCGATCGTGTACGCTCAGTATCGGCGGAGGCGATGCGCTGTTTACGCGGGGTGGGGGCTCGCAAGGTGGCGTCTATTGTCCATGGCGCCGGTATCGGTGGTCTGCAGGCTGATCAGGCGGCCTGCGCCGTTACTGAGGGGGCGTTCTTGGGCCTCTATCGATTTGATAAATATAAGAAGCCGGAAGAGAACGGAGAGAAGATTGTTGCAACACTGACGCTGGTGGAGCGAGATCGAGCCAAGATGTCCGAGATGCAGGAGGGGGTGCGTCGCGGTCGTATACAGGCCGAGGCTGTGAATTTTGCCCGTGATCTGGTGAATGAGCCGGGGAATACGTTGACCCCTTCGGAAATGGCAGCACGCGCCAAGCAGATGATAAGAGGGTCGGGTCTGACCGTCAAGGTCTTGGAGCGCGCCGACATGAAGAGGCTGGGCATGGGGGCGCTGCTTGGTGTGGCGCAGGGAAGTCAGGAGCCCCCGAAGCTCATTGAGGTACGCTATAAGGGAAGAAAAGGAAAAGGAGTTGGTCCGCACCTTGGTCTGGTGGGTAAAGGACTCACCTTCGATTCCGGAGGCATCTCTATCAAGCCGAGCGAAGGGATGGAGGCCATGAAGAGCGATATGGCCGGAGGAGCGGCGGTCCTTGCAGCAATCAAAGGGATCGCTGAGCTGAAGCTGCCGGTAGATGTGACGGCGATCGTTCCCGCAACCGAGAATCTGCCCAGCGGGACGGCCCAGCGTCCGGGCGATATCGTCAAGGCCATGAACGGCAAGACGATCGAGGTCATCAATACCGATGCTGAAGGACGACTGATTTTGGCTGATGCGCTCTGTTATGCTTGCGACAAGGGGCTCACGCATCTTGTCGATGTTGCGACATTGACGGGTGCGTGCGTGATTGCCCTTGGCTCGGTTCGAACGGGCGCCTTTACCAATGATGTGGGGCTGATGCAGCAGGTCAAGCAGGCCAGCGAGGCGGGTGGTGAGAAGATCTGGGAACTGCCGATGGACGAAGAGTATGGTGAGCAGATTAAGAGTGACTATGCGGACATGAAGAATGTCGGTGGCAGAAAGGCCGGACCGATCACCGGTGCGAAGCTTCTGACCCACTTTATCGGGAAGACCCCGTGGGTTCACCTGGACATTGCGGGGACGGCGCAGACCGACAAAGACTGTGGATATCAGGTAAAAGGCGCGACGGGAGTGATGGTTCGTACTCTGATCTATTTGGCGATGAGCTTCGCCGAGTCTACGAGGCGTTGAATATTTCAGGGCCGGGGTTGGAGAGATATGCTATACCGCGACGCAGGTCACCGTCCTTGTGACGCCTTTCAGGGTGCGAATTTTCGAAAGCACAACTGCCCCGGACGTCCCTATATCGGTGGCCTCAACGTACACGATGACGTCATAGGGTCCGGTCACTGCATGTGCCGACCTGACCCTTTTGATCTTCTGTAACGCTTTCACAATATGGGCCGTCTGAGTACCACGACTGACTTTTCTAAGATGGATCGATCAGGTAAGGGTCAACTTATAGCGCTATCGAGCCCGGCCCATCAGGTTGGGGATGGCACAGTCGGCGAAGCGATTTCCAGCTCCAATTTCTTTATTGCTTGTCTTGCCAATTTTTTCTTTTTTGCAAGTCTTAATGCCTTCAGTCTGCTCCCCCTGTACATCAAGACACTCGGAGGAACCGAATCACAGATCGGTTGGATCATGGGAAGTTACAGTCTGACGGCTATCCTTGGGCAGCCGCTGGCCGGCGCCTTTATTGACCGCTTTGGGTACAAGCGATTTCTCCTGATGGGATCGGCGTTAGGGGTGGTGGCCGCGATTGGATTTGCCCTCTCGACCCACCTGGATGCACGGTTTATTCTCTTTCGCATCTTGCAGGGTATCGGGTACGCTACCTTCTATCTTGCCAATTTGACCCTGGTGACTGAGATTGTTCCATCAAGTCGCCGTGGGGAAGCGGTTGGACTGTTCGGAATCTCCGGACTCATGACGATTGCGATCTCCCCCGCCCTCGGGGAGCTGATGATTCATCGTATGGGGTTTTCAGCCTTCTTTTTTGCTGCGGCGGTTGCTGCGGGAGGCTGTCTTATAACGAGCCTGGCGTTTCGTAATCTCTCATCGACACAACGCGAAGCGGTCGTCTCGATCGGCTCTTCCATGATTCCGTCAGCACAGATCCTTCCGCCGATTCTTCTTACGCTGGTTTTCGGATTGGTCTCCGGAGCGGTATTCGTATTTTTGCCGACCTATGCGACTCAGGCCGGATTGTTGCGCATTGGTGGGTTCTATATCGCGTATAGCATGGCTGCGATCGGCATCCGATTAACATGTGGTAAACTGTCTGATCAATGGGGGCGACGGCATGTCATCCTTCCAGCCTTGCTGCTGATGGGATCCGGCACCCTTGGCCTCGTCTGGCTTATGTCTCCAGCCGGTCTGTTGCTGGTCGGGACGCTGACCGGAATGGCGCATGGCTTACTATTTCCGGCGCTGAGCGCGTATACCATGGACTTGGCAGGTTCCGGGGGGCGAGGACGTTCGCTTGGCGCCTTCAGTACGGCCATGTTGCTGGGACATGCCCTTGCGTCGTTCATTTTCGGCATCATTGCCGAGCAGTTCGGCTATCGGCCGATCTATCTGATCGCGTCGGCCATTACAATGGTCACCTTCATGGTATTATGTCGTGTCCGAAACAGGGTATAGATTTCGGCAGCCCACGGTACCGGACGCGGCAGGCGAACGTCGCCACGTTTGACAGATGTGATGTCTACGAGAGAAAAGCGTCCCGTGAATGTATCTTAATGCCGGATGGACGGGTCGTGTATGAGATGTGAGAGGGGGGTCTATGAGGTTGTTCAGCTCATTATTTGAGGGTGGCGGGAAATCCGGTAAGAAGCTTATCGAGACCTGCAGATCCGGTACCATCGAGCAGGTCAGGCGGCAGTTGACCGAAAGCGCCGATACGAACGCGAGCGATACATATGGCTGGACGGCGCTGATGCACGCCTGCTGGCATGGGCGTTTCAAGGTGGTGGAGTTACTGGTTAATAAAGGCGCCGATGTCAACGCGAAGGATCACAACGGCTGGACCGCCCTGATGCGCGCGTCCATGAAGGGGTACGCCAAGATTTCAGATCTGCTGCTTGATAAAGGCGCCGACGTGAGCGCACGGGATAAAGACGACTGGACGGCCCTGATGCGTGCGTCGTGGAGCGGACATAGCGGGGTCGTAGCGCTGCTGCTTGAGCGCGACGCTGAGGTCAATACGAGAGATAAGGACGACTGGACAATTCTGATGCATGCGGCCGGGCACGGGCGAACCGGGGTTGTCGAGTTATTGCTCAAGCGCGGCGCCGACGTCAATGCGAGAGATAAAGACGGCTGGACGGCCCTGATGCGTGCGTCGTGGAACGGACATAGCGGAGTCGTAGAGCATTTGCTCGCACATGGCGCCGACGTCAATGCGAAGGATCAGAGTGATACAACCGCCCTGATGCGTGCGTCCTGGAGAGGACATACCGGGGTCGTGGAGTCATTGCTCAAGTACGGCGCCGATGTGAATACCAAGAATAATAAGGGGAGGACCTCTCTGATCTGCGCGGCTGAGAGGGGACGTTCCAGGATTGTCGGGTTACTGCTCAATCAAGGCGCTGATATGAACGTGAAGGATCATTATCGGCAGACGGCCCGGATGTATGCGTCTACCCATGACCATTCCAAGGTTACGGAACTGCTGGAACGGCACGGAGCGCGCTAAAATTGGAAACAGCGATCAGCTTGCAGCGATCAAGAGATAGGAGCATAGACTGAAGACTGAAGGATCCTCGCACTCTTTCACCTTCAGTCTATTTACCTTCAGCCTGTGGCCCTGACCACTGTACGCTTGTTTTAGAGGAAGGAGATTATATGGGTTTCTTCAGCTCATTATTTGAAAGCGACGACGAGCCTGTCGCAGCGCTTATCGAGGCGTCAAAATCCGGAGATATTGATAAAGTTAAGAGCTTGTTGGCTGAAGGCTCTAATATAAATATCAGCGATAAAGATCAGATGACTGCCCTGATGCATACGGCTGAGCAGGGGCATACCGCGATCGCAGAGCTGCTGCTTGATAAAGGCGCCGACGTGAGCGCACGGGATAAAGACGACTGGACAGCCCTGATGCATGCGTCCCGGAACGGACGTATCGAGGCTGTCGAACTGTTGCTTGATCACGGTGCTGAGATAGACGCCCAGTCTCGTAGCGGCACCACAGCGTTGATGCGTGCGTCTGAGAAAGGGCATTCACAGGTTGTAGGGCTGCTGCTCAACCGAGGGGCTGCGCTGGAGATTCAGGCGACTGATGGGGCGACCGCCCTGATCCGTGCATCCTGGCACGGATATGCCGGGGTTGTAGGGCTGCTGCTTAATCAAGGTGCTGATGTGAACGCGAAGGATTATAATGGGGCGACCGCCCTGATCCGTGCATCCTGGCACGGGCATGCCGGGGTGGTCGAGCTGCTGCTCAATAAAGATGCTGATGTGAATGTGAAGGACAATCTAAACGCGACAGCCTGGATGTATGCGTCGCAACAGAAGCTTTCAAAGGTCGCCGAACTTCTGGAGCAGCACGGCGCACACTGAGAGTACGACATCGAGCGCAACGTACTTATCTGGATGGACGGGGTGGCTGTGAGATGTGAGGAGAGGTTCTATGGGGTTTTTTAGCTCATTATTTGCGGGCGGGAAGCCTTCCGATAATCTCATTGCCGCATCTAAATCCGGTGATATTGAAAAGGTGAAGAGCCTGCTGGCTGAAGGCGCCGATGTGAACGCAAAGGATGGAGATGGCTGGACAGTACTCGAGCATGCATCATGGATTGGACATGCCGAGGTTGTCGCATACCTGCTCAAGCATGGCGCTGATGTGAACATACAGGATAAAAATGGCGGGACGGCGCTGATCCGAGCGGCCTGGAAGGAGCATGCCCGAGTTGTGGAGATGCTCCTGCAGCAAGGGGCCGAGGTAGATGTCAGGGATAAAGATAGCTTCAGCGCACTGATGCGAGCGTCCTGGAATGGCCGTTTCGGAGTCATAGAGTTGTTGCTCAACAATGGGGCTGTTGTGGATGCAAGGGACAAATTTGGCTGTACAGCCCTCATACGCGCATCGTTGAATGGGCATACCAAGATTGCCGAACTTCTGCTTGATCGAGGCGCAGACATAAACGCACTCGACCAACATGGCGGGACGGCGCTGATACAGGCGTCAGCTAATGGACATGCAGGGGTCGCAGAACTTCTGCTTGATCGAGGCGCGGACCTGAACGTACGGGATCAGTATAGCAGAACGGCGCTGATACGGGCCGCTTCGCATGGACATATCGGGGTCGCAGAGCTTCTGCTGACTCGGGGCGCAGACATAAACTCACGGGACCAACATGGTGGGACGGCGCTGATACTGGCCGCTTCGCATGGACATATCGGGGTCGCAGAACTTCTGCTTAAGCGGGGTGCAGACCTGCACCTGTGGGATATCGACGGCGGGACGGCCCTGGAGCGCGCATCGTTGAATGGGCACCTGAAGATTCTTGAACTGCTGAAGAAGTATGGGGCAACCTAAAGAGCCGTCATCGGATTTCAACGATTCGCATGGGAGTGTATGGTGTAATGTCACTACCTCGAATCTACCGATCCGTCAGGAGAGCGGCCGCGGACGAATGCCGTATCTGATGGGTCGATAAGGATGTAAGAGAGAAAGGGAGGATCTATGGGGTTCCTTGGCTCAATGTTTGAGGGGACTGAAAAACGCGGTAGAAAGCTGATCGAGGCGTCCATAGCCGGAGATACTGAACAGGTTAAGCGCCAGTTGGCTGAGGGCGTTGACGTAAACGCCACAGATCAAGAAGGCTGGACGGCCCTGATGCAGGCCGCCTGGCATGGGCATACCGGGATTGCTGAGCTGTTGCTCAATAAAGGTGCTGACGTTAATGCCAAAGCTCATAATGATGGAACGGCCTTGATACGTGCATCCTGGCATGGGCATACCGGGATTGCTGAATTGTTGCTAGATAAAGGTGCTGACGTTAATGCGAGCGATAAAGATAGCTTTATGGCCCTGATGTATGCCGCCGAGAATGGGCATACCGACGTAGTAGAGCTATTGCTGAATAAGGGTGCTGATGCCAACGCACGAGCGAGTAGTGGCCGATCGGTCCTGATGACTGCGTCTACGGAAGGGTATATCAAGATTGTGGAGACACTGCTCAAGCATGGCGCTGATGTACATGTGAAGGACAAGAGTGGTTGGACGGTTCTGATGTATGCATCCGGGAAAGGGCATATCAAGATTGTCGAGTTGCTACTCAATCAAGGCGCTGATGTCAATGCCACGAATAAAGATGGGGGGACGGTCCTGATGCGGGCGTCCGTCAATGGGCGGGCCGAGGTTGCAGAACTGCTGCTCAATAAAGGCGCCGATGTGAATGCCGTGGATAATACGAACGTTACGGCTCTGATGTACGCATCCGGAAAAGGGCACCTCAAGGTTGCAGAACTGCTGCTGAGTAAAGGCGCTGATGTTAATGTCAAGGCGACCGATGGAGGAACGGCCATTCAGTATGCATCGTGGCATTGGTATAATGACGTGATGGAGTTGCTGAAGAAGCACGGAGCGCGCGAGGATTAAAAGAAGCGGTCAGCTTGCAGCGATCAAGAGATAGGAGTATGGACTGAAGGCTGAAGGATCCTCACAATCTTTTACCTTTAGCCTGTGGCTCTGATTGTTGACAGCTTTTTCGACGGAAGGGGGTTCTATGGGTTTCCTTGGCTCATTATTTGGGGGTAGCGAAAATCCTGCCGATAGGCTCATCGAGGCGTCGAAGTCCGGAGATATTGAAAAAGTCAGGCACGTGCTGACTGAAGGCGCTGATGTGAATGCAAGGGATCTCGATGGATGGACGGCCATGATACATGCGTCCTGGCTTGGGCATACCCCGATTGTCGAGCTCCTGCTGAATAAAGGCGCCGATCTGCACGTGCGAGACAACAAAGGTCTGGTGGCGTTGATCTATGCGTCGTTGAGAGGGCATACCCCGATTGTCGAGCTCCTGCTGAATAAAGGCGCCGATGTGTATGTGAGGAATGAAGACGGCGGGATGGCCCTGATGCGTGCGTCTGAAAAAGGGCACGCCCCGGTTGTGGAACTGCTACTCAATCAAGGTGTCGATGTCGATACGAAGGATCGCGATGGCTGGACGGCCCTGATGCGGGCGTCCTGGTACGAATATGCCAAGGTTGCGGAGCTATTGCTGAATAAAGGCGCCGATGTCAACGCGAGAGATCAGACTAGCGTAACACCCCTGATGCATGCGTCCAAGCACGGGTTCTCCGGGATTGTGGAGCTGTTACTGAATCGAAGTGCTGATGTGAATGCCAAGGCGGGTAATGGCGTGACCGCCCTGATGTATGCATCTGAGTATGGGTTCGCCGGGATTGTGGAGCTGTTACTGAATCGAGGTGCTGATGTGAATGCCAAGGCGGGTAACGGCGCAACCCCCCTGATGCTGGCGTCTGGGAATGGGTATGCCGAAATTGTCGAGCGACTGCTTAATAAAGGGGCTGATATGAAGGCGCAGGATCATGATCGCCGGACGGCCAAGATGTATGCCATCGCTAACGGGCATACGAAGATTGCTGAGCTGTTGGAGAGACATAAGGCGCACTAAGATTGAAAGAAACACTTAGCTTCCAGCGATCAAGAGATGGGAGTGTAGGCTGAAGGATTCTCATAATCTGCCACCTTCAGCCTGGTGCTGACCGCTGACAGTCATTTTCCGAGAAAGGAGGTATCATGGGTCTCTTTGGACAATTATTTGGTGGGGGAGGTGACAAGCCCGCCAGCAACCTTATCGATGCGGCCAAATATGGGGAGGTTGATAAACTCAAGAGCCTGCTGGCTGAAGGCGCCGACGTGAACGCGAAGGATCTGGATGGTTGGACGGCTCTGATGCGTGCATCCTGGCGTGGGGATGTGGAGATTGCAGAGCTGCTGCTCAATAAGAACGCCGATGTGAATGCAGGTGATAAACAGAACTGGACAGCCCTGATGCATGCGTCTGAGAATGGGCATCCCAATATAGCAAAGCTATTGCTCAGTAGGAATGCCGATGTAAATATCAGGGCGAGCAATGGCGCAACGACCCTGATTATCGCATCTGCCAATGGGCATCCCGAGATCGTCGAGCTTTTGCTCGATAAGGGGGCCGAAGTGGACGTACAGGCGAATGACGGTAGAACGGCTCTGATGTGTTCGGCAGCGAACGGGCATACCGAGATTGTCATGCTGCTGCTCCATAAAAACGCGGATGTCAACATCAGGGATCGAAAAGGCGAGACGCCGCTGATACGGACCTCTGCGGAAGGACAGTTAGGGCTTGTTACGATGCTGCTCGAGCACGGCGCCGAGGTAAACGCGCAGGCAATAAAAGGTGAGACGGCCCTGATGTATGCAGCGTGGTATGGGCGTATGGGGGTTGTCAAGCTGCTGCTCAGTCACGGCGCTGATGTACATCTTAAGGATAGCAACAAATGTGAGAACGCCAGAGGGTACGCGTATGGGAACGGGCATGAGAATATCGCGCTACTACTGGAGAAGCACGCGGCGCAGTGAGAAGCAATCCGCCGGGTTTCACGCATTGACGTTTCTATACATAGCGTTGTAAGTCACAACAATGGACGTCATTCCCGCGAAGCTTGTCCCCGCATGTATTAAGCGGAGAGCGGGAATCCAGAGCTCCCAGTATTTCCTGGATTTCGGCTCGCGCCCGCTCTGCGGCCCCCGACCTGATCGGGGGCGGAATGACGTCGGAGAATATGCAACGAATTTCAGGAATAGGACACTAGCCGCGTCATTGCGAGTGCAGCGACGAAGCAATCTCACCGTTCTGTGCCGCCAATCTCCATTCTGGTTCGTAACTTTTTATTGACATTCGCTGATCTCTACGGCAAAGTCATCTGACTTTCTGATTAGGTTGCGCAATAGCGCAGCACCGGCTGTGGTCTATGTAAGGCACTGCTGACAGGTTCCCATACCCACCAACAAGGAGGGGACCGTGGTTTTGCCTGGGCTCGATTCGTTCCGGGTGGCCCGCTTCACGCTCACGCTTGAAGCCAAGGATCGGTTGCGTCTCCCGCCCTACAAGGGCTCCGTCCTTCGTGGCGGCTTCGGCCACGTCTTCCGGAAGGTCGCCTGCATCGCTCGCGGCAGCGAGTGCCCATCCTGTGTTCTGAAAGGGGCCTGCCCATACGCGTACATCTTTGAAACCCCTCCACCGTCAGATTCCCTGATCCTTCGCAAATACCCTCACGCCCCGCACCCCTTCGTGATGGAACCGCCTCTTGATGCGGCCACCATCTACGAACCCGGGGCTTCCTTCACCTTCGGTCTCGTCTTGATCGGCAAGGGGATCGACTACCTCCCCTACTTCATCTACGCCTTCGAGGAACTGGGGCGGCTGGGCCTGGGGCGGGACCGTGCGCGATGTTCTCTCACCGAGGTCTGTGGAGAATCTGCATCGCCAGGAGAAAAAACGTGGCAGGCCATCTACCGCGGCGATCAAAAGGTGCTAACCAACGGTTTCCTGGTCTGTACCGGCCGTGACGCCTTTGACGATCACGTCCACGGTCACGATCAACCTCACGAGGTGACCCTTCATCTCCTCACGCCGATGCGCCTGCGGTTTGACGAGGCGCTGGCCAACCATCTCGACTTCCACGTACTGACCAGAAACCTCCTGCGGCGGCTTTCCGCCCTGTCATACTTCCACTGCGGGCGACAGCTCGATCTTGATTTCAAAGGGCTTATCGCGCGGGCGCAGGAAGTCAAGGTGGAGAAGGCCGAACTCCGTTGGGTCGATTGGATACGGTGCTCGAATCGCCAGAAGCGAAAGATCCAAATGGGCGGCCTGATCGGGCAGGTGACGTACAGTGGTCCTCTTGGCGAGTTCCTCCCATTTCTTCGTCTCGGCGAACTGGTCCATCTGGGGAAGGGAACCGTCTTCGGCCTTGGGCAGTACGCACTGATAATCGAGTGAGGGGTGATGGTTGAACTCGGGCAGTATCGAATCGATGAAGAATCCGATGCTTAACTATATCGTCATTCCCGCGCAGGCGGGAATCCAGAGAGGTGATTCTTCATGCCACGCACAGATAAAGTGACGTTGAAAGCCTTTTGGGAAGCGGTGGAGCGTCGGCTGGCGGCGTGCTCCGCCGGGGAACTCTGCGTCGTCCTGCGAGCGATGGCACAGCAGGCGCCGCCCACGGAACGCCGGACGTTTCTCGACACACTCAATGCGGCGAAGGAGACCGCAGATATTGTCCAACAGGTCATCCGTCAGGACGAACTGCTGACCGACATTGATGATCTCGCACGCGAACTGCAGGCTAAGACGAAGCAGGCAGACACCTGGGAAGAGCGGTATGGGTATGGGAACGACTACGACGAAGAGGACCACCTCGGCCCGTACGAGCAGTTCGTCGAGCCTCTGACCGCCTTGTTTGAACGGGTGGAGGCGGTATTCGATCACGGTAACCTGGCTCTTGCCTGCGCCGCCTATGAAAAACTGTTCACGCTGTGTGAGCGTGAAGACGACTACGGCCGAGGCGTGGGGGTGAACGACCTGGAGAGCGTGGACGTTGGCGAAGCGCGCGCCCGCTACCTGCGGGCGGTCTATGAAACGACGCCGCTTCCTCGCCGTCCCAAGATTCTGGCGGAGCGGATGCAACAGGTGCAGTCGTGGGTCGGCGGATCGCTCCCGATGCTGGATGATCTCGTGCAGGTGTCGCCGAGACCGTTGCCCGACCGGGAACAGTTTTTCGGAGACTGGATCGCCTTCCTGCGACAGCGAACCGATCGCGAGGCCGATGCCTGGCTACGGGAGGCGATCCATCTCTCCCAGGGCACTCAGGGGCTGGAAGTGCTGGCGAGGGCGGAGGGGAAAAAGCGCCCTCGGGCGTATCTGGACTGGCTCGCTGCCCTGACACAGGAGGGCAAACACCGGGAGGTGCTCGCCGCCGCCCAGGAGGCGCTTCAGACGCTTTCTGCCACCCTCCCGCTCCGCGCCGCCATCGCCGACCACCTGTGTGCGGCCGCCGCACACCTGAAGGAGACCCAAACGCTGCGCTCCGGGCGATGGGAAGCGTTCGCCGCCAAGCCGACCCTCGCCCGCCTCCTTGATCTGTGGGACGTGGCCTCTCCCGAGGCAAATCGGACAGGGCTGATGCGGCAAGCCGCTCAGCACGTCAAAGACGTCCTCGCCTATCCGCCCAGCCCCAAAGAGATAACGGAAGCGTTCGGGGAAGATGATCTTGAGATCCCGGCATGGGTTGACAAGTCTTTACTCGCTCATGCCTATCTGCTTGCTGAGGAGTGGGACGCGGCGCATCAACTCGCTGCTCGGCAGGAGGTGCTGGGGTGGAGCAGTAGTGACAACCCGCAGGGGCTCGTCGTGCCATTCTTTCTGGTCTTGCTGTCGAGGACGAGCCCTGCTGCGCTCCCGTCGAACCTGACTGACTTGTGGCAGTGGGTCCTGCGGCATGGCATCGGGTTTGAGTTCTGGAGCGAGGGTGAAGAAACCGATATGCTGAAGCGGCTGGAGCGCGCCCATGCACAGGTCATTGCTGAGGCGTCCCTGGGCGGCAGTCAGTCGGAGAAGATCCTGTCCTGGTGCGTGGATGTGGCCAAGCGGCGGGCCATCGCCATCGTAGAACATCGGCAGCGGAAGAGCTACGGCAAAGCCGCCGTGCTGATTGCCGCGTGCGCCGAGGTGCTGCAACTCCAGGGAAACGACGAGGCTGCGGGCAGGCTCCTGAGCGATGTCCGCAACCGTTTCCCCCGTCATCGGGCTTTTCAAACCGAGTTGAACAAGGCCGTCCAGTCGACGCAGCGCAAACCCTCCGCCGGATCGAGCAGGAACATTGTCTGAACCGTCAGAGAACAGAGATCAAGATGAATGCTCATGCGGGGTAGGGTGACGTCAAAGTCACTGCCAATACAGTCATGGCCCAGAAAGTCCCCCTCGCGGGTCCGGGGTTTGATCGTCATTCCCGCGAAGCTTGTCCCCGCATGTCTTAAGCGGGGAGCGGGAACCCAGGCTTTCGTGCATTGTCTCGATTGGTGCTCGCGCACGCTATCGCGGTCCCCGCATTCACGGGGACGGTAACGTCAGAAAGTATACAACGAACGTTTGATGTATGGTACGAGGGGGGAGAACCGTCTTCGTCATGGGAAGCCTCACATGACCGACTCCGTCATGGCAACCGAAGCCAAGCCCGCTCATGTACGTGATTCATGATCGTGTTCGAAAACGAATCGCATTCGTGGAACCTGACAGCACTCACGGTCATTGCGAGCCGTAGGCGAAGCAATCTAACCGTCCTTTGCCCGTGGGGTCTCACTATGCCACGACACAGGGCGAAGAGCTGAGAGATTGGCGTGAAAGTCATCTCCCGTCATTGCGAGGGAGCGTAGCGACCGTGGCAATACCTCATGCGCCTACGGCACGCCCATGGGCATGGAATTCCCCTTATGTACAAACCGGACATCGTTTACGTTTTAGACCGGGGACATGGTTTACATGTTGATGCGCGCACTGCCGTGCCAGCCTGTGGCGGGCAGGATCTTCTTAAGACGCTGATCGAGGACCCCAAGGACAT